>Ga0272442_10000225_pt1 | contig 94878 bp, 70 predicted proteins | sample SSMForm2O_FD_200262 | JGI IMG/M metagenome (GOLD analysis project Ga0272442, IMG submission 200262) | Marine sediment archaeal communities from Little Sippewissett salt marsh, Falmouth, MA, United States - SSM-Form-2O | ecosystem: Environmental > Aquatic > Marine > Wetlands > Sediment ...
GGAGCATGTTTGTGGTATGCCACTTTTGTACAAAAAATTGTCACATGACTATGTCGGGGGCACAGCCCCTTTTGTATCTGGTTTTCAGAGTCACAAAGTCCTCTGAATTAGACTGCAAAGGAGTTGGATTAATCGGGGGTGTTTAAAAGCATACCACATGAGGCCTGATAAGGGTATCGGGCATGAAAGGTTTACTACAAGCGAGGAAATAAGGTTTACAAAATGTGATTTTACCAAGAAGGAACGGAGGGCAGAGAGGAAGACGCGGAGAAAACAACAAAATCGGGGATTAAATACAGAAGAGTAATGAGAGAGCGCAGAGTGACGATAAAAAAGGCAAGAAAAGAAGTAATCAAGAGTTTTTCGTAATGAAATTCTTGGAAAAAATCCACGGACAAAGAATAACACACAAAATAAACAATTTTTTGGACGGGAATGTAAAAAAAATACTTGGTAATAACCGCGTGTTTTCCATATATTTGCGTTTAATGAAAAAGCCATATTAGGAATTTATGTAGATTCAGTTTGTCCGACAAACCCAGCAAGCAGAGGGGGCGACAGCTTTAATACTCAATGAAGCCAACTATTAGGGTGGAAATTTAGTGATATGAATAATCTTAAAGCACCACCCTTTAGGCGTTACGTAATTATTAAGAAGAATTTGCTTTTTAATCTTGATTATCACAAGAGGCATATCTTATGATAGTTGCTGCGGGTTCCAGAATAAAGAGTTGGATACCCCTTAAGGCTTGATGTAATTGCCTTGAAGCACTCGAGAGGCATGAACGCTCGGGTTGGAGGGAGTGTCAGATAAAACATGACAAATCGCCGGCATGAACGGCATTAGATATCTTCACAACCAATTGATGGTGGAGATAAAACACCGAGGTCAATTTCTTACGATGGTCGTTGAGAATACTATCTGAAAATTTATGACTTTCTCTTACTTTAAATTTGACATGTTTCAATACGGTTATGTTAAATTGAACCGAACGGGTCAGGATTGGATTTGGCAATTTTATATTGAAGCAACATATCTTGATTAATCCTGAATTATACCAAAGTATCGGAGTAATATCTGCGTGAAATAGAGTTCACAAGTCACGGGAGTTTTTTCTTTTTTGGGAGGTGAGTATGTTTTGCAGGAAGAGTTTGGCGGTATTGCTCGTAATCGGGCTATTTTTACCGCTGATGGGTCTTAAGTGCCAGGATGATAAGACGTATCAGATTATCAACCTGCCGGCGACGAACAATGCGCCCACGGTAACTGCAATCGCAGACCAGACGGCGGTCGCGGGAACGTATTTCGTCCTCGACGTTGCGACTGCAGGTTCGGTCGCAGACGACAATGACGAGATATCCGACCTGCACTTTGCGGTCGTATCAGGTGGCGGGTTGTTTTCAGGCTCGACGTATTTCAACGTTTTCACCCTGGGAACGAACGTCGTCGAGTTCACGATTATAGACTCGCAGTCCGAGAGCACGACTGGAACCTTTACGGTTGACGCATACGACCTCCCGGTCGCCGAATTTTCGACGCCGGACAGGTCCGGAGTCGGCAGCCTCGTTGCTACGTTCACGGACGATTCGACGGGCAGCCCGACGGCATGGTCGTGGGATTTCGGGGATGGAGTCGGAACAAGCACCTCGCAGAACCCCATTTACGCATATACCGCGCCAGGCATCTATACCGTGACACTCGAGGTTACCAACCAGGTCGGAACTGATACGCGAATTAAGACCGACTATATAACGGTTTACGCAGTTCCGGACCTTCCGGTCGCAGACTTCACGGTTAATTCATATTCATTCAACTCGACGCCTGCGGCGGCGACTTTCACCGACATGTCGACGGGCAACGTGACGACGTGGGCATGGGACTTCAACGATGACGGGGTTTTCGACTCCTACGTGCAGAATCCAGCATATACTTTCAATACGCCCGGTTATCACACTATCAAGCTCACGGTTTCCAATGGGGCCGGCTCCAGCACGAAGAGCAGGACGATATTCGTGGCCACGGGAGTCTGGTATGTAAACCCAGGTGCGACGGGCAGCGACACAAACGACGGCATGACTCCCGCCTCACCTTTCAAGACGATAGGACATGCCGTTGAGGTCAACCCGCTTCTCGCAGCCGGGAATATTATCTGGCTCGCCGACGGCACGTATGACGAATACGAAATAGACCTGCCAGAATTCGGGATTTGCATAGCCTCGATCAGCGGAAATCCTGCCAACTGCGTTATAGATGGCGATGATGAATACAATGCTTTCTATTTAGAGTTCAGCGTTTCTCCTATCACCATATCGGGAATAAAATTCTTTGACTGCGAGCAGGAAGATGGAGGAGCAATTGACTGCGAAGATGGCAAGCTGAATATTCATAACTGCATCTTCGAAAGCGGTTACTGCGACTGGGGCGGCGCCATATATGCCGAAGATTCGACAATCTTGATAACCGACTCCACGTTCCTCGATAATATAGCGGAAAGCTACGGTGGCGCGCTTTTCCTGAGTGGCGGCAATTGCGATATATCGGGCTGCACCTTCGATGGCAACAATGCCGGTAACAAAGGAGGAGCTATCATAATAAACGGCGGAAATCTTAACATTTCCAGCTCCACTTTTACCGACAACTCATCCTACGATGATTCAGGCGCCATAGGTGCCAGTTATGCTGTCCTGGATATCAGCAACTGCAGTTTTGATGGCAACGAGACCGAAGGAGGCTCGATAAGCTGGGGAAGCTACGGACCAGACGGTGGCGCCATCGGCGTGGAAGATAGCAGTACGGTTATAGACAGATGCAGCTTTACTGATAACTACGCCTCTTATCGCTCCGGCGCAATAGGCTGCCAGTACGGGAACCTGACTATCCGCAACAGCACGTTCGAGGATAACGAAGCAGACTACAGGGGCGGGGCTGTCGGTTACTATGCCGATTCGAGCAGTTACGCCCTGCTTATCGAAAGCACCACATTTACCGGGAACACAGCATACGGTGAAGGTGGAGGCGCGCTATCAATCAGGTATTCAGGAAATGTCGGTATAAACAAATGCATATTCAATGAGAACGAGACGATAGACGACTACGGTCCCGGCTTTGGAGGCGCGGTTTACTCTTATGAGTCAGACCCGCTTTTCTCCGGCTGTGCGTTTACCAGCAATACATCATATTACTGGGGCGGCGCTATTTACTCATACAGCGGTTATAACGATGGTATGATAATAGACACTTGCGCCTTCACAGGCAACGAAACATGGTCTTACGGCGGCGCCGTATTCATGACCGACTACGGATACTACATCACGAACAGCACGTTTGAGAACAACGCTTCGACTGATGGTAGCGGCGGTGCACTTGTGGTCTCTGGTGCTTACGCGGGTATTGCCGGCTGCACGTTTACCGGTAACTCCGCTTATCAAGATTCCGGTGCCATCGGAGGAAATAACTGTGGGTTGGATATTTATTACTCCACATTTACAGGCAACAACGCCTACAGGGCGGGCGCAATCGGAATGCAGAACAATACAGATTGTGAAATCCATGATAGCATTTTTACCCGGAACATAGCGGACGACCGTGCCGGAGCGATAGGTTCGGAATCGTACAGCAATCTTCACATCGAGGGCTCGACGTTCACGGAGAACGAGGCCGAAGATGCGAGAGGAGGCGCTATTGGTTTCGACGGTTCAGGGAGTGATAACACTTTTTATCTGCATGACTCTACATTTACATCGAACAGGGCAAGCGAAGGCGGCGGTGCAATCTCAGCCATAGATGAAGCTGATATTCTCATAGACGAGTGCACATTCACCGGCAACATGGCGGAAGACATCGAGACCAATACGAGTGCCGAAGCTTACGGCGGCGCAATATATCTCGAAGCATCGCACCTGGACCTTTATGATTCCACGTTCACGGGTAACGCCGCATTAGCAGGCGTGGATACTGATGACAGTGGCGAGTATGGCATGTGGGCATACGGCGGCGCAATCTATGTCTGGAGTGGACCGACGCTTAATGCGGATGGCTGCACTTTTACCAACAACTATGCAACGGCGACAGCCGATCCTGGTATTTCGACGGGCGCTTGTGTACATGCATACGCTTACGGCGGTGCCATTTGCTCGCAGTGGGATGATATGTACCTGTCGGATTCGACCATAACTGGTTGTTATGTGGCGGCTACCGGATATGGCGTCCTGCCGGAAGTTCCCGACGTGGAAGCTTACGGCGGCGGGGTTTACTGCTATTCCTCGGATGTCAGCATTGATCGCTGCACGATAAGCGACAACATGACGGAAGGATTCGGAGGCGGAATTTACTTCGATCACAACTATGCGAACGGTAACCGTCCGTATGTCGCAAACAGCGTAATATCGGGCAATTCGGCTGACTACGGCGCCGGGATTTATTCCGGCTACAATTCGACGACTATGAACATAGTCAACGTTACTTTTGTAGATAATGATGCAGTGTCGTATGGTGGCGCGTTGTATGTAGAACAGCAGGAGACGTGGCCTTTGATTGTAGTTAACAGTCTATTCTACAATAACACGGCGCCGGTGGATTCGGGTTCCCTGGTTTACCTCGGGACTACCACTTTAATGTCTATCGACTACTGCTTCTACAACTTCACCTCGTCAAGCGACGAAGTGATTTGTGGAACACTCGGTGGTCTGACCGAAGGCGGCAACAGTGTAAGCGGCCCGACGGCGACGGACCCTGGATTCGGTACGGGTTACGAGCTTGCTACTGGCTCGGCCTGCATCGATGTGGGCGACAATACTCTCGTAATCGGCGGAGGCGACCTTGCACACAACGAGCGGGTCTATCCGACTGTGGTGGATATGGGCGCATACGAATACGGTGCACCGGTCTGGGTGGAGCCGTAAGTCTCTGATACTTTCAGAATAAAACCGGGCGGTGTCGAAAGACGCCGCCCGGTTTCTTTTCGTAGAGTTTATTAAAGGGCCGGAATTTTCTTCAATTCTGGTGGCGGGATATGGTAATTTAGCAGCCCCGTTTTTTAGATTTGCTGAGAAGGACCTTCATTTTACTCGAACTGAGAGGGACAAGATGACCACGGTGAGCGCAGAACTCGAGCAGAAATCCGTTAACGCGATACGTTTTCTTTCCGCCGATGCCGTGCAGAAGGCGAAATCCGGGCACCCGGGAATGCCCATGGGCTGCGCCGATGCAGCATACGTTTTATGGATGAAACACCTGCGGTTCAACCCTACGGACCCGGACTGGCAGGGGCGGGACAGGTTCGTACTTTCTGCAGGACACGGGTCTATTCTGCTTTACGCCATGCTTCACCTGACGGGCTACGACGTTGCCATGGACGAGCTCAAGGCGTTCAGACAGCTTCACTCGCGTACGCCGGGCCACCCGGAGTACGGCTGCATGCCGGGCGTGGAAACGACGACCGGACCGCTCGGGCAGGGGTTCGCAACGGGCGTAGGTATGGCCATAGCCGCGCGGCATATCGGTTCGATATTCAACAATAAGGACAGGAAAATTGTCGCGCCGCGGATTTTCGGGATTGTCTCGGACGGCGATTTGATGGAAGGCGTGGCGTCGGAGGCCGCGTCGCTTGCCGGGCACCTGGGATTGGGCAATATAATATATTTCTACGACGACAACAGGATTTCGATAGAAGGCTCGACTGACATATCTTTTACCGAGGACAGGTGCAAGAGGTTCGAGGCGTACGGGTGGCACGTTCAGAGCGTGGACGGGCACGACAGAGCAGCCATCGACGCTGCGTTCACAGCGGCGGAAGGCGAGACGGAAAGGCCGTCTATTATCATGGGGCGAACCCATATCGCTTACGGAAGCCCGAACAAGCAGGATAGCGCAAGCTCGCACGGCGCGCCGCTTGGCGATGATGAACTACGCGCATCGAAGGAAAATCTCGGGTGGCCGGTGGAGCCGTCTTTCCTCGTGCCCGACGATGTCAGGGAGCATTTGCTGGGTCGAGCGGCGGAGCTAAAGCCGGAGTACGACAGGTGGCAGCAAACATTTGAGAATTTTCGTAAGAATGAAACGAAGCTCGCGGAGCTCTGGGATACCATGCACTCGGAAGAATCTCCGGTGGACTTGGCGGAACAGCTTCTAAACGAGCTGCCGGAAGGAGATATGGCGACGCGCAAGGCGTCGGGTATGGCGCTGCAGAAAGCGGCGGAGCTAATGCCGGGGATTATTGGCGGTTCGGCGGATTTGGCGCCGTCGAACAATACTTACCTCAAGGGATACGCGGAGTTTCAAAAGCACAGTCCCGAAGGCAGGAACATAAGATTCGGAGTTCGGGAGCACGCGATGGGCGCGGTTTTAAACGGCATGGCGCTATTCGGTGGACTTGTGCCGTACGGGGGGACGTTCCTCATGTTTGCGGATTATATGAGACCGTCGGTGAGGCTTGCGGCGCTCTGCGGGCTGCAGGTTGTATATGTTTTCACGCACGACTCGGTTTTCCTGGGCGAGGATGGGCCGACGCACCAGCCGGTGGAGCACCTTGCGAGCTTGCGGGCCATGCCGAACCTCGCGGTGATACGGCCAGCGGACGCTGAGGAAACGGCTTATGCATGGGACTATGCATTAAGAAGGAAATGTGGTCCGACGGCTCTTATCCTGACTCGTCAAAAGGTGACAACGGGCCGAAAGGATGCGAAAACGGCGGAAGGATTGCTACACGGGGCTTACGTGATTTCGGATTGCGAAAGCAAACCCGAGAGGATATTGATTGCAAGCGGGTCGGAGGTGGAGCTTGCGCTTGCGGTCAAGGTGAAGCTTGAGGAGCGCGGAGAAAAAGTGCGCGTGGTCAGCATGCCGTCCTGGGAAATATTCGAGGAACAGGACGAGGAGTACCGCGAGGGTGTGATACCGCGAGATTGCGCGGCGAAGGTCGCAATAGAGGCGGCATCGAGCATGGGATGGGAAAAATACATCGGCGAGCATGGGATTGTTGTCGGGATAGACAGATTCGGGCTTTCCGCGCCATACGGGGACATAATAGAAGAATTAGGTTTCACGGCCGACGCGGTATTAGAAAAGATAACGTAGCATATCGGAAAACTTCAAATAATTCATATCGATGAAATACCGCGGTTGGCGGTTTTCAGGCGCTGATACATTCGGGTTATTTATCTTGAAAAGCAGAGAAAATTTGCATAAAGTTTTCCATGGGGGAACTTTCATTCAACTAACGGGGGTCATTTCAACGGGCAAGGAGGTTCAAGTGCGTTTTTACATTCTGATACTGCTGGCGGCATCCGTATGCACGGGCTGCGCGCAGATGAAGTATTCGGGCAGATACCAGGAGGTGCGGATAGAATCCGAACCGAGCGGGGCGAAGGTGCTTGTCGAGGGGAAAATCGACACTCTCAAGCCGGCCGCAGTGAAGGCCTCCGACGGTACAATGCTGGCATATCACTCGCCAATGCAGCTAACAACGCCGGTCGTAGTGATACTGGACAAGGAGTGCGAAGAATATACTGTGAGGATGGCATACGAAGGGTTCCCGGAGTATGAGAAGCCGCTATTGACTCGGTTCGCGTTCCACCCTTTCCTGATAATCACGTTCCCGGTGGTGCCGTTCTGGTCGAAATACGAGATACAAAGGTTCGACGACATTTTCGTAGACTTTGCGGCATACAAAGCGGAGCTTGAAGACCTGAAGCTCGGAAAATGCAAGGCGGAAATAAAGGATGCGCAGGAAATTCTCAATGAGAAGACAGCCGCGCTCGAAATGGTACTGTCAGAGATTTCAGCCAAGGAAAAAGAACTTGGAATCGCGCGAAAGGAAGTTGTGGAACTGACGGGAAAGCAGCTTGAAATGCAGAAGGCGATTTCAGAGGCGGAAACGGCAAAAAAAGAAGGCGAATCCGAAGAAGCTGAAAAAGAAGCAAAAGAAGAAGTCGATATTGAAGGGCTTAATAGCGAGATTGAAGAAGTAAACAAGGCTTTGGAGCAGGTACAAAAGGAAGTGGAGAAGTTCGAAAAGGAACTCGATGAGCTTCGCTCCGGCTGCGGGAATCTTGAGAAAGAAAAGACCGCCGCGCAGGAAAGACTGAACATTTCACAGACAAGATGCAAGCATATAGAGAAAGAGATGGAAGAGGAGCGTGTCGATAGTTCCCAAGGCGAATCCGAAGATAAAAGTTCCGAGCAGTAAAAGGGACAGGGGAATAAAAATGAAGAGACTGATATTGATAATTCTGCTGGCGGCGGGGCTTGCGGGCTGCGGGCACCCGGTAACTGTGGGGCTTGCGCTCTGGCTTTCGCAGCCGAAGGACAAGGATGACGACGCGGTCGTATATCCGCTTGCGGTCCTGACAGACGCGCTGCCGTATGCCGTCAACGGCGAGGCTTACGCCGCGACAATGACGGCAATGGGCGGGTATCCGCCTTACAATTGGGCCGTAACGACGGGACTTCCGCCGACGGGCATAATGTTTACCGGTGATGTGCTTTCGGGAACGGGATCGGATACTGCAGGTGATTTTGTTTTCACCGTTACGGTCACGGACAGCGCTGCACAAACGGCGACGCAGCAGCTGACGCTGACTCTCTACGACAACCTCGCGATAACGCTCGCTTCTCCGCTTCCATATGCGATAAACGGCCAGGCGTACGGGCCGGAGGCAATAGGAGCGACCGGCGGGACCGGCAATTATACTTGGAGCATAACCCTCGGCTCTCTCCCGTCAGGAATAAACCTGACTACCGGAAGCGGGCTGGTGACGGGCAATCCGAGCGATACAGCCGGGAACTTTCAGTTTACCGTGGAACTGCGCGACGATGCCGTGCCGCCGCAGACGAGTTCCGCGAACCTTGACATGGATTTGTTCGACCCGATTAATATAACGACAGCGAGCCTGCCATACGCCATCAACGGAGTTCTTTACAGCGAGGCTTTGGGCGCGACAGGCGGGACCGGGAACTACTCCTGGAGCGAGTTCGGCTCCAATTTGCCGAGCGGGCTTACAATAGATGCCACGGGATTGTTAAGCGGAACGCCGAGCGATACCCCAAGTTCCTTCAATTTCACGGCTCAGGTACAGGATGATGTAAGCCCAGCTCAGACCGATTCGCAGGGATTAAACCTGGAGCTTTACGACCAGCTTCAAATAACGACTTCGTCGACCTTGCCGAGCGCCTTTGAGGATGCGACTTATGTTCAGGCACTCTTAGCAACGGGAGGAGACGGGGATTACACTTGGTCCAATCCCGGCGGCGATTTACCGGCATGGCTTTACCTCGACACCATAACGGGCGAATTAAGCGGCATTCCACCGACCGACAGTTCACTAAGCAGTCCTTACAGTTTTGCAATAGAAGTGAGCGACGGCGTCCTGCCTTCACAGACGGCCCAGACGACATTCATACTGGAAGTTTTAAACGTGCTGCTTTGGGAAGACATGTTCGATGATACGAGCGGGATAGACAATTCGAGCGATGTTATTATCAAGAGCGGATATATACGCCTCGGCGCAAACGTGGACCCGGAGCAGGTGGATGCCGGTTTAAATACCGGTGATATCACTCCAAGCAACTATTTTGGCGACACAACGTGGATAGCGCAGACATTTACGATTGCGACTTCCGGGGTGTTGAACAGGATTGTGATATATCATGACAGGGAAGTTTTCGGTACTGATTTGACATTCGAGATAAGAGATGTAGTAGGCGGCGAGCCTGGAGATACAGTGCTGACTACCGTTACCGTAGGCTCCCCCGGCGGCGGATGGGGGTGGCATGGCGCGACGTTTACGAACACACTTGATGTATACCCCGGTCAGGTATATGCGCTTGTTTGCAGAGGCACGAGCAGTACGACAAGCCAACGAGCGACTTCGGACCCGGATGGGTACGCCGGGGGGCAGGCGTTTATAAGTACCGATTCCGGCGGAACATGGGGTCTGCTCGGAGGCGCGGACAGGGACATCGGATTCGGGATATATGTTTACCCGTTCAGCACGTTCGTTACTCCAGGAACACTTGAATCGGTGACGATAAGTCCGACACCTGTTTCCGAATGGGGAGATGTTTCGTGGAACGCTGACAGGCCAACCAATACGGAAGTCATCGTTCAGCTTCTTTACGATAACGGAGGTTCATGGGACCCGATACCGGACGGCGACCTGCCGGGAAACAGTGCTGGATTCAACACTTCGCCGATAGACTTGTCGTCTTCGGGTTTCAATCTGTCTGCAACTACGTATCCAGCCATTCGGCTAAGAGGCGTGCTGAGCACCTCGGACAATCAGGTTACGCCCTGGCTCTACGATTGGCGTATAACATACAAGCCGTAAGACGACTGAAAAGAGAAAAACGGGAGGCCAGTACGCCTCCCGTTTAAATTCCTGGTGGAGCCGATGGGATTCGAACCCACTGCCTCCGCATTGCGAACGCGGCGCTCTCCCAAATGAGCTACGGCCCCGGAGCAAAAACACATGGGCGGTAGTGGATTCGAACCACCGACTTCCACCGTGTGAGGATGGCACTCTAACCGCTGAGTTAACCGCCCGGGGGTGGATTTTATCTATGGGAAGAGACATAGTCAAGACGTTTAGCCACGAAGTCATTAAAATCGCTGATATTTAAAGATGATGTTGATGTGGAGATATACGTAGAGTAAAATATCTCTTCTTCGAAATGGTTACGAATTAGGACCGGGTTCAGCAGAATTAGTATCTGCAAAAAGGTTCCGGAACAGGAACGAATGTCATGAATAACATCGAAGATCTTATTGAGCGATTCAGGGATACCGGGCTCAGAATCACTCCTCAGAGACTTGAGATTATTGATTTGCTTCAACATAACAAGAACCATCCAACCGCCGATGAGATTCTTCATGAAGTAAGAAAAAAATTTCCATCCACCTCCTATTCAACGGTTTATTCCACGCTTGATGCGCTTTACCGGCTGGGAGAAATACGGAAACTCAACATAGACAAGCGCCATACGAGATACGATCCAGATACCTCGATACATCAACATCTAATATGCAAGAATTGCGGCAAGATAGTAGATATACCCAAAGACTACCAGGCAAATCTTCAAGTGCCTGCCGAAATCAGGCGGCAATTCGATATTGAAGACTACCACGTAGTGTTTCGCGGCATATGTTCGAAATGCAGGGGACAAATAGGCCCAAAGGGAAAAAAGCGGGGGCCGAAGTCGAAAAACGAGAAGAAATCAACTTAGGAAGAAGGCTGAATTGAAAATAGCAGTATCCGGAAAGGGTGGAGTAGGGAAAACGACCTTTTCCGCAGTTCTTGCGCGCGTTCTGGCATCCGAAGGGAAAACCGTATTCGCAATCGACGCCGACCCGGATGCGAATCTCGCCACGGCAGTAGGGGTGTCGGGCGAAAAAAAAATAATACCTCTTGCAAAAATGCGCGATTTAATTAGAGAACGCACCGAAGCCGGACCGGGCGGTTACGGCGTATTTTTCAAGCTCAACCCTAAAGTATCGGACATTCCGGACAAGTTCTACGTAGAGCATTCCGGCGTCAAGATATTGGTGCTCGGCGCCGTGCAGATAGGCGGCGGAGGCTGCGCCTGTCCGGAGAATGTTTTTCTGAAAACACTTCTTAACCATCTCGTCTTGCAGCGCGACGAAATTGTCATCGTAGATATGGAAGCGGGGATAGAGCATCTTGGCAGGGCGACCGTAACGGGAATCGACGTGCTTATAGTGGTAATTGAACCGGGGCTGCACAGCATAGAAACTGCGCGGAGGATTGAAAAGCTCGCGGCAGAGATAGGAATAAAACGCGTAATGGCCGTGGTAAACAAGGTGCGCAATCAGGGACAAGTGGATGAAGTCAGGAGACATCTCGATAAAATGCAGGTCATCGGACAGATAGGTTTCGATGAAGATGCCCTTAATTCGGACCTCGGAGGCAAGTCGCCGTTCGATACTTCGAAAAAAGTCGTGGGCAGCGTAAAAGAGATTTATAACAATCTGGTAACTTCTTTGCACGAAGCAAGAAAGGAGTAGGAAGCATGGCTGAGGAACGGAAGTCCTACGATGCCGCAAGTCAAGAGATGATTTGCAGGATGAGCGAGGACGGCATCGAGACCTGTTGGGACAGGGATGCGAAACAGAAGCCCCACTGCAAGTTTGGCGAACAGGGAATCTGCTGCCGAATCTGTTACATGGGCCCCTGCCGTATAACGAAAAAGGCTGACCGGGGTGTATGCGGCGCTGATGCCAATACTATTGCGGCAAGGAACTTCGTGAGAATGATAGCCGGGGGGGCGGCCGCCCACTCGGACCACGGACGCGACGTCGCGCACGTATTTCTTGAAACTGCCAAAGGCAACATAAAGGGCTACGAGCTGAAAGACAAGCAGAAGCTCATGGATGTCGCCGGTTATCTCGGAGTCGAAGTCGAAGGCAAGTCTATGCAAGACATTGCATTGGAGATAGGCGAGATTTGTATGGCGGAATTTGGAAAGCCACACGGTACGCAGAAGTTCCTCCAGCGCGCACCCGAAAAAAGGCAGGCGCTATGGAAAGAGCTTGGAGTTGAGCCTCGCGCAGTTGACCGCGAAATAGTCGAAATAATGCATCGAACGCACATGGGAGTCGACCAGGATTACCGCAGCTTGATGGTTCAGGGCACTCGTTGCGCGATAGGCGACGGCTGGGGCGGCTCGATGATAGCGACAGAGCTTCAGGATGTGTTGTTTGGAACGCCGGAGCCGATTCGAAGCGAGGTAAACCTTGGTATCCTGAAGGAAGATACGGTCAATATAATCGTACACGGTCACGAACCGGCACTATCAGAGATGATTGTATTGGCTTCACAGGACCCGGAAATGCTCAAGCTTGCCGAGGAAAAAGGCGCAAAAGGCATAACTCTCGGCGGTATCTGCTGCACGGCAAATGAAATACTCATGCGCCACGGAATTGCGATTGCCGGCAACTTCCTTCAGCAGGAGCTTGCGATAGGAACCGGCGCGGTAGAGGCCATGATTGTCGATGTGCAGTGCATTATGCAGGGCATACAAAAAACCGCGCAGTGTTTCCACACCAAAATAATAACGACGAGCCCGAAGGGGCATATCCCCGATGCGACACATATCGAGTTCAACGAAGAAAACCCGATAGAGTCGGCCATGGCAATTGTAAAAACGGCGGTGGAAAACTTCCAGAACCGAAAAAAAGACGGCGTGCGGATACCGAAGCAGAAGATGGATATGGTAGGCGGGTTTACGCACGAATCGGTAAAATACATGCTTGGAGGCAGTTTCAGGACTGGCTACAGGCCGCTCAATGACAATATCATAAACGGGCGAATCAGGGGCGTAGCGGGAGTCGTGGGCTGTTGCAACCCCAAGACTTTGCACAACGAATTTCACGTAGAGGTCTGCAAAGAGTTGATAAAGAACGACGTTCTGGTTCTTCAGACGGGGTGTTCGGCAATAGCTACGGCAATGGAAGGATTAATGGTGCCCGAGGCCGCAGATAAGTATGCGGGTCCGGGACTTGCCGAGGTCTGCAGGACCGTGGGAATTCCGCCAGTTCTGCATTGCGGATCCTGTGTCGACAACTCGCGTCTGCTGATTGCCGCTACGGAAGTGGTTAAAGAGGGCGGACTCGGAGACGACATATCCGACTTGCCTCTTGCCGGCGCTGCGCCGGAATGGATGAGCGAGAAGGCCATTTCCATCGGGCATTACTTTGTCGCAAGCGGCGTTTACACGGTGTTCGGCATAGGCTTGCCGACAAGCGGTGCCCCCGAGTTCCAGGACTACCTGTTCAATGGTATGGAAAGCGAGCTCGGCGGCATGTGGGATGTTGCGGAAAACGCCAAGGAGATGGCGGACAAGATGATTGCCCATATAGACAAAAAGCGCGCGGCGCTCGGGATTGACAAAGCACGCGAGCGAGTGCTCTATGACATGGATATGAGACGCGAACTTGAGGTTTGACTTTAAGAACATTAAACTCCAAAAGGGAGGTTAGAGATATGTCGAAGCTGATTGCAACTCGGGCAATCCGGGGGGCGCACAAGCTTGTTGAGAGAGCCGAAGCTGATCTCAAGAAGGCGCTTGAGGAAAAGGGCCCGGAAACGAAGGTTGAATTTCCTAACACTGCATACTTCCTGCCGATAGCATACGGTTTTCTGGGCATGAAGATAGATACTCTTGGCGGGATGATGCCGCTTCTGGAGAAGGCAAAGTCTCTTCTGCATCCGATCCCGGAGGAGAAAGTCTGGCTGCCTTACCTCGGCCATACTCTGGATGCCGGCGTCGCGACTCTGTTCGCCGATGAGATAATCGAAGCCGTAAAGTACACTCAGGACCCGGTGCCCTACTTTGTGGTTGAAGACCCGGATGACGACCATCTGTGGCTTGGTGCCGCGGATGACAAGATTATGCGTGAGCGCGGAATCGAGTTCGTTGACGGCTCCGCTCCGGGCTTTGCCGCAATACTTGGATATTGCAAAGACAACGAAACGGCAGTCAAAATTGCCAGACAACTGCAGGAGAAGAACCTGTATACGTTCATGTCCTGTGCCACAGACGGCAAGTCGTTCGCCGGCCAGCTTCGCGAGGAAGGCGTACAGCTTGGGTGGTCCACGCGCCTTGTGCCTTTCGGCGATGACGTGACCGCAACTATACATGCGGCCGGGTTTGCGAGCCGCGCGGCATTCTCGTTCGGCGGCGTTGAAGCGGGTGATTACAAGAAAATGCTCAGGTACAACCGCCTGAGAGTCTTCGCCTTCGCACTCGCCTTCGGTCCCGTGACCGACGAGATGCATGCGCAAGCCGCGGGCGCCATAAACTACGGATTCCCGGCGCTTGCAGAGGAAGACATCGGGCAAATTCTGCCCACGGGAATCTGTACCTACGAGCATGTTGTATCGCCTATTCCTGCCGATGAAATTGTGGACAAGGCTATTGAGGTGCGCGGCCTGAAAGTTCAGATTACGGAAGTGCCAGTACCCGTTTCATACAGCCCAGCATTCGAGGGCGAGCGCATCAAGCGCGATGACATGCACGTTGAACTCGGAGGACCCAAGTCCACTGCATTCGAGTTGGTCCAGGTAAAAGATATCAACGAGGTAGAAGATGGAAAGGTCGAGATATTCGGACCAGACATCGATGAGATGGAAGTGGGGAAAACCTACGAGATATGCATGATAACGGAAGTGGCCGGTCGCAAGATGCAAACCGACTTCGAGCCGATACTCGAACGGCGAATACACGACTTTGTTAATCAGGCGCAAGGGCTCTTCCACATGGGCCAGCGCGACATAGTCTGGATGCGCGTTTCGAAAGAGGCGTTCAAAGCGGGTATACGCCTGCACCATCTCGGCGATATTCTGCATGCTAAGATGCATTCCGACTTTGGCAGCATCGTGGACAAGGTGCAGGTGAAAATATATACCGATGAGAAGAAGGTGCAGGAGTTGCTGCCCATGGCGCGCGGAATATTCAAGACGCGCGACGAGCGGCTTGAGGACATGACTGACGATTCGGTTGACATTTTTTACTCCTGCTCGCTATGCCAGTCGTTTGCTCCGAATCATATATGCGTTATCACGCCGGAGCATCCCGGACTTTGCGGGGCCTACAACTGGCTTGACGGGCGCGCAGCCTACGAGATTACGCCATCAGGCCCTAACCAGCCTATCAAGAAGGATAAGACTCTCGATGGAACGCTCGGGCAATGGGAAGGCGTCAACAGGTTTATCTACGAAAAGTCGAACAAGGCAATCGAGCGAATGAGCGCTTATTCCATGATGATAGACCCCATGACTTCCTGTGGATGTTTCGAGGCGGTGAGCGCCATTCTGCCTATGACCAACGGCATCATGATTGTCGACCGCGACTACGCGGGAGAGACGCCGTCCGGAATGAAATTCTCCACTATGGCGGGAACGGTCGGTGGCGGAAATCAGACGCCAGGTTTCATGGGACACTCAAAACGTTACGTTGGCAGCAGGAAATTCATGAGCGCGGACGGGGGGTTCAAGAGAATCACCTGGATGCCCAAGAGGCTCAAGGAAGAGCTCGAGGAACTGCTTAACAAACGTTGCGAAGAGGCGGGGATAACTGAATTTCTCGATAAAATTGCCGACGAAGAAGTAGGCACGACTGAAGAAGAGGTGGTCGAACATCTCCAGAAAGTCGGGCATCCGGCTCTTGAAATGGAACCGATGCTATAAAAGCTTGTTGTTGACAAAGCAATCTGATAACAGGTAAATAGAGTACTATCGTTCTGCAATGAAGGGAGGAGAGATGGCTCTGACAGGTATTGAGATATATAAGCTGCTCCCAAAAACGAACTGCAAGAAGTGCGGTTTCCCGACATGCCTTGCGTTCGCTATGCAGCTTGCTCAGAAGAAAGTTGAACTCTCGAAGTGCCCGGATGTCAGCGATGAGGCGAAGCAGACGCTGGAAGGGGCATCAGCTCCGCCTATAAAGCTGGTCACGGTGGGCACGGGTGATAACGCAATCAAGGTGGGCGAAGAGACGGTTCTTTTCCGACATGAGGACAAGTTTGTAAATCCATGCGGAGTAGCCATAAAAGTCAACGATGACATGGAAGACGGCGCACTCGGCGAAAAGCTGGAGCAAATCGGCAAGTTGCACTGGACGCGCGTCGGGCAGGAGATATTTGTCAATGCGGTCGCCCTGGTTAACGCCAGCGGCGATGCAGGCAAGTTCAAGGCTGCCGCAGAAAAGGTGGTCTCCGGTCCGGTAAAAAATCTCATTCTCGTATCCGACAATGCGGAGAACCTTATAGCCGCTGCAGATGCGGTGAAGGCGTCGAGGCCTCTTCTGCATGCCGCGAACAAAGGGAATTTCGAAAAACTCGGCGAGTTCTGCGGAAAGAACAAGCTGCCGTTGGCCGTGAGCGGCGAATCGCTCGATGAGATAGCGGAGATGACGCCAAAGCTCAAGGAAATGGGCGTAGAAGAGATGATGATAGTTCCTGTCGCGAAAGGCTTGAAAGAGACGATGCACGAACTCACCAAGCTTCGCCGCATGGCTATCAAGAAGACCTTCCGCCCGATGGGCTACCCGACGATAGTTGACGCATCTACAGGCTCGGACGACGAGATGGAAGATATATCGGTTGCGGGGATTTATGTCGCAAAGTATGCGGGCATAGTCATGCTTGAAACGAGCGAGCCGTGGAAGGTTTTGCCTTTGCTGACGATGAGGCAGAATATATATACCAACCCGCAGAAGCCAATCCAGGTGGACGAGAAACTTTACGAGGTTGGGGAACCGAATGAAAACTCGCCGGTACTCTTTACCACCAATTTCTCGCTTACTTATTTCTCGGTCGAAGGAGAAGTGGAAGCAAGCCGAATCCCGGCCTATATTCTTGCGGTCGATACCGAGGGCCTTTCTGTTCTCACAGCCTATTCCGGCGACAAGCTGAATGAAAAGACGGTTGCCAAAGCGCTGCAGAAGGTGGGCCTGGAGGACAAGGTAAAGCATCGCAAGCTCATTATTCCTGGGCTCGTTGCGGTTATGAGCGGCAAGCTCGAGGAAGAAACGGGATGGCAAATTCTCGTTGGCCCGAAAGAAGCATCTTATATTCCCAAGTATCTCAAGGATACGTGGAGCTAACTGAATTTTTTCTGGAAAGGGCTTATCCCCGTGAAACACGCAGGCACATATACCGTGCATTTTATGCCCGATGACATAGCAGTTCAAGTGCCGGAAGAGACTACCGTTCTCGATGCAGCGCATACGGCGAATGTTTATATAAACAGCATCTGCGGCGGAGAGGGCATCTGCGGCAAGTGCAAAGTATATATCAAAGCCGGCAAGGTCGAAACTAATCAATCATCGACACTTAGCGGCGAAGAGAAGGGTGCGGTGCTTGCATGCAGGGCGAAGATTAAAAGTGACCTGGAAGTATTTATACCTACGAGAGTCACCGAATCCGACAGGATTCTTGTCGGAGAGAACAAGATACGTTCCCAGGACGTGTCCGCTGGTGCCGGATATCTTCTCGAACCGCTTGTCGGCAAGCAGTATTTGCAGCTTCAGCCGCCCGATGTCGACTCGAATATTGCGGACAGGGAAAGGTTGACATTTGCCATTAGAAGCGCCGTAGGCAAGCCGGAACATGAAATTCGATGCGACTATGAAATGCTGCTCGAAATTCCGAGAGTTTTGAGGCGCTCGAAATGGCAGGTTACGCCGACGATCTCATACCAGAGATGTTCAATGGAGACCATTCAAGTCGAGCGCGGCGATACTTCCGGCAGAAATTTCGGGCTGGCAATAGACGTGGGAACAACGACGGTTGTGGCGCATCTCGTTGATATGGTGAGATTTGCCACCGTTGATGTCGAGGCTACGTATAATTCACAAATGAGGTACGGCGAGGATTATATCCGCCGAATCATGTATGCCGAAGAGCATGATGCTTTCGGAGACATGAAGAGCCTTGTGCTTGCCGATATAAACGGGCTGATAGCAAAGCTTGTTTCGCGTAACAACGTGGATTTACACGAGGTCATGTGCGCCGTGATTGCGGGCAATACGGCGATGACCCATTTCGTTCTTAACCTCGACCCTACGAGGCTTAGAAAAGAGCCCTACGTTCCAAGCGCGAATATTATCCCGCCTCTCAAGTCCGATGAAGTAGGCATAAGAATAAATCCCAAGGGAAGACTTTATATTCTTCCGAGCGTTGCTGCTTACGTGGGTGGAGATATCACATCCGGAGTCGTAAGCCTGCAGCTTGACAGAAACGAAGAAACATGCCTGTTTATTGATATCGGCACCAACGGCGAGATCGTGCTCGGCAACAAAGAATGGCTTGTATGCAGCTCATGTTCAGCCGGACCTGCTTTTGAAGGGTCAGGAGTGAAACACGGCAGCAGAGCAATCTGGGGAGCGATTGAAAGCTTCAAGGTTTCGCTTGCACCTGATGCGAAGGATAAGCTTTCATACGAAGTCTATACCATAGGCAACAGACCCGCAAAGAGCATTTGTGGTTCTGGACTTCTCGATATTATGGCGGAGCTTTTCAAGGCCGGCGTGCTTGATCGCTCGGGCAAGTTCAACAAAGAATTAAAGAGCGACAGGATTCGGGAAGAAGATGGCGTTGCGGAATTTGTGGTTGTACCCGGCAAGGACTCTGCGACGGGCATGGATATTACCGTCAATGAGATTGATATTGAGAATCTGATGCGTTCAAAAGCCGCGGTCTATGCGGCAATCAAGGTGCTGCTTGAGTCCTTAAGCATGAAAGTGGAAGATATTTCGAAAATATATCTTGCCGGAGGATTCGGGAATTACCTGAACGTGGAAAGCGCCATAACGATAGGCATGCTTCCCGATGTGGAGCCGGAAAAAGTGGTGTTTGCAGGAAATACGTCTGTCGAGGGAGCGGAGATATCGCTTCTTTCCCAGGAAGCCTACGAGAGGGCTCACGAAATCGCCGGCAAGATGACTTACGTCGATTTGATGGGCGATTTAAGATTCATGGACGAATTCGTAAAAGCTACGTTTTTGCCGCATACCGATGTAAACATGTTTCCGTCGGTAGTTGGCAGGATGCTTAAAAAGGCTTAGTATGGCTTATACGATAGCGGTCAGCGGAAAGGGAGGGACGGGCAAGTCCACCGTCGCCGCACTTATTGTAAGCGAACTTGTCGGTAGCAAGAGTGGCTCGGTGCTTGCCGTGGATGCAGACCCGAATTACAATCTCGGCATACTTTTAGGTCAGGAAGTGCATGAAACCGTGGCGGATGTGCGAGAAAAGATTCTCGAGGACAAGCTTGCCCCGCCAACGGGCATGTCGAAGCACAGGATGTTGGAATACGGCATTCAAAAGGCGGTTCAGGAATGCGAAGGGTTCGACATGCTGACAATGGGCAGGCCGGAAGGGCCGGGCTGCTACTGCTATGTCAACAATATTCTTCGCAAGTATCTTGATGTTCTCAGCAATGATTACAAGTATGTTGTCATTGATAACGAAGCCGGCATGGAACACCTTTCACGACGCACGACTACAAAAATAGATTTGCTTCTAATGGTAACTCAGGCTCTTCCGGCCGGGATTGCAGCCGTTGAGCGCATAATAAAGATGATAAAAGACCTGCCGGTAATGATAAAGAAGCGCGAAATAGTGCTGAATCAGCTTAAGATTGAATTGCCGGAAGTTATAGAGGAAAAGCTGCGCAATATCGGCGTCCCGATAGCCGCAAGAATAAAATATATGCCCGCGCTTGAAGAAGCGATGCTTTCAGGAGAATCGTTTTTGGGTAAGAGCGGCGATTTTATCAGGGACGGTCTCGACGGCGTTATTGAAAAAATATACGCCGGAGGAAAATAATGGCAAAGAAAAAAATAGGCGAGGTTTTGCAGGAATTCGGCGTAGTTACCGAAAGCGACATAGAGGATGCGCTGAAAGAGCAGGCCGAGACGGGCAAGATACTCGGTGAGATACTTGTCGAAAAAGGCATCGTCAGCACGAGAGATCTCTGGCAGGCGTGGCAGGGGCAGGTGGCGCACAGCCCCGAAGCGATATACGGCATATCCGTCCCCAAGAAGATTTCCGAGCTTGCGCTTGGAGAGCTTGCTTCAATATACAGCATATTGCCTCTCTATGAATCCGAAGGCAAGCTTACCGTAGTCGTCATGCGCCCCCAGGATGTTACGGTAATTGATGATATACAGGTGTTTCTGGATAGCGACGTTGCGTCGGTAATAGCGGCCAACAAGGCGGTAGCCGATGCGGTAAGGAAGCACCATCCCGACATGGAGTTGCGCAAGTGCGACATGTGCGGCGAAGTCCTGGAAGATCCCGATACAATGGTGTTTTTTAATTCGAAGAAACGCCAGCTTGTTATAGTGTGTAAAAAGTGTTTCCCTGAACAGGAAAAAAAGAAGATTTAGTAAAAGTGCGATATTGTGGAGGAGCAGGAATGGCACTGCCAATGGTGACGGAAAGCTGGTCAGGAGCGGTCAATGAGGTCATAATAGGCGCTACTTCTGAAGATGGAGGAACTCGCGCTTCAGTGGTGAAAATCGGAGGAGCCAAAGCCCTGCCGTTTCATCAGTTCGAGGGCGAGATAGGAAGCAAGCCCGTTATCGCGGCACATCTGATTGATGTTGCGCCGGAGGAGTGGCCGGAGAATCTCAGGAAGGAATACGAGGACGTTTACGGTGATACGGGCGCTTGGGCCAAAAAATGTGTCGAAGAACTGGGCGTCAAGATGATTGCGATGTCGCTTGATGGCATACATCCCGACAAGGGAAATCTCGATGTTAATCATGCGGTGGATGTGGTTACAAAGCTCAAGGAAAACGTCGATGTGCCTTTAATCATCTGGGGTTGCGGTTTTCCGGAAAAAGACAACGCCGTTCTGCCCAAGATTAGCCAGGTACTTAAAGGTGAGCGCGTGCTTCTCGGTAGCGCGGACCAGGACAATTACAAGACCATTGCCGCCGTGGCGCTTGCGGACGGCCATAACGTGATTGCCGAGGCTCCGATTGACATTAATATAGGCAAACAGGTGAATATCCTTCTTTCGGATATGGATTTTCCGCTGGAGCGCGTTGTCATGTTTCAGACCACCGGCGCGCTCGGATACGGGCTTGAGTATGTCTATTCAATCCAGGAGCGCGAACGTCTTGCAGCTCTCGGCGGTGACAAAATGATGGCCATGCCCATGCTTGCTACTGCGGGCCACGAGGCTTGGAGGGCGAAGGAAGCGAAAGCCCCCGAAGCCGATTTCCCCGAATGGGGCCCGGAATCAAAACGCGGACCGATGTGGGAAGTAATGACTGCAATGGGAATGCTTATTTCCGGCGCTGATATATTGCTTATGAGACATCCTGGGGCAATCAAGACGATGTCTTCCACGATTGACAAGCTTTACGATTAGATTTTTGAATTAATGGTGATTGGAGAAAGGGGATCTCAGATGATTCCGATTGGTGAAAGAATCAATGGCATGTTTACCGATGTCAAGAAGGCGATTGCCTCAAAAGACCCTGCGGCGATTCATCAGCTTGCCGAGGACCAGACGAAGTTGGGCGCAAAATATCTTGATGTCAACGTCGGGACTGCGGCATCGGACCAGATAGATGCCATGAAGTGGCTTGTCAATACTATCCAAGAAAAATGTGATACTCCTCTTGCATTGGACAGCCAGAAACTCGATGTTATCAAGGCCGGTCTTGAAGAGGTGAAAGGGCATTGCCTGATTAACTCGTGCCAGGCTGACCCGGAAAAACTCGACATCTACATGCCTCTTTGCAAGGAACATGATGCGGCGCTTGTAGCGCTTTGCATGGACAAGGACGGCGTTTCTCAGGATACGGCAAAACGTCTTGAAAACGCGATGACAATCATTGAAAAAGCCATGGAATACGGAGTACCTACGGACAGGCTTTATATCGACCCGATTATTCTGCCCGTAAACGTTGACCAACGCCAACCGCAACTGGTATTCGAGGCGGTTACGCAGATTCTAATGATGGCCGACCCGGCTCCGCATATAACCGTTGGGCTTTCCAACATATCCCAGAGTACCAAGGAACGTCACCTTATCAACAGGACAATGCTCGTAATGCTCGCGGCTCACGGCGCCGATAGCGCGATTGTTGATGTCCTTGACAAGGACCTCATGGATGCGTGGATTACTGCCGATCTTCTAATGAACAAAATGATTTATTCGGATTCATATCTTAAGGCGGCATTTGCGTAATTAGTAGAGAAAATCTCGATGGTAAAAGGCCCCGGTTTTATTGCCGGGGCCTTTTTGATATGTCGTTATCTGCGGCGACGCAAACAAGCGTATGCGCACGCGAGCAATATTGCCGGAATGAAATATCCGAGCATGTTGTTCGCAGGAACAGGCTTTCGGTCAACGCTGCAGGAACATCCGCTCGAGCTATCCTTGGCAGGTGGGGCGGGTGTTGCCGCGCCTGTTACAGTGATATAGTCGGTTTTAGTTATATTTCCACCGTCCGAGGGGCCGCTTATTGTAAGCGAGACTGTATAAACTCCAGCCGTGTTATACGTGTAGGTTGGATTGGGTTCGGTGCTTGTGCCTCCGTCGCCGAAATCCCATGACCAGCTTGTTATTGCACCGGTCGACAGGTCGGTGAAGCTGACCTCAAGAGGGGCATCCCCGGTTGTGGGGCTGGCGGAGAATTCGACAGTTACGAAGCCTGGGTCATTGACAGTGATATAGGCTATTTTCGTTTCGCTTGCGGGTCCATCCGGTCCGTCTATTGTTAGCTTGACGGAATATGTCCCCGCCTGGTTATACGTGTGAGTTGGATTTGGGTCCGTGCTGTCTATCTCACCGTCATTGTCGAAATCCCATGCCAAGGTGCTGTAGTTGCCCGTTGACATGTCCGTAAAAGTTACTTCAAGAGGAGGGGTTCCTATAGTTGTCGAGGCAGAGAATTCTGCCATTAACAATGACGGGTCGAAGACCTCGATATAGTCTGTCTTTGTTTCGGTATCGATACCACCCGGTCCCGTGACGGTGAAAGAGACTGTGTATATGCCAGGAGTCGTATATTCATACGAAGGGTCTATCTGGTCACTTGTTCCGACTCCATCTCCGAAGTCCCATGAATATGAAGTCGCCTGGCCGGAAGTGAGGTCGGTAAACGTTACGGTAAGCGGTGCCGTGCCGCTCAAGGGTGTTGCCTCGAAGTCCACTTCAGGCGCGGGCACGTTGTTGACCACGATGTAGTCGGTTTTCGTCTCGGTATTGCTGCCTGCAATATCTCTTGTGACCGTGAGACTCACAGTATAAGTATTGACGGAAGTATATTCGTAGGTCGGGTTAGGCTCAGTGCTTGTTCCGACGCCATCCCCGAAATCCCACGACCACGAATCTATCGTGCCGGTCGAACAGTCTGTAAACGATACTGTGAGAGGCACGGTTCCACTTAGCGGGGTTGCCGTGAAGTCTGCAATAGGTACACCCGGCTCTACGACATCTATATAATTTGTCTTGATTTCGGTCGCGCTTCCAACTCCCGACCTCGTGACTACGAGAGTCACGGTGTAAGTATTGGCTGTTGTGTATTCGTAGGTCGGGTTCAGAGATGTGCTGGTGCCAACGCCGTCTCCGAAATCCCATTCCCACGAGTCGATAATCCCTGTGGACAAATCTGTAAAGCTAACAGTGAGCGGAGCTTCGCCGCTAAGCGGCGTTGCTGAAAAATAAGGCGTTGGCACGACCGGAGAAATTACCACGATGTAACCCGTCTTGGTCTCCGTTCCTCCGCCATAGGTTCCATCGACCGTTAGCGACACTGTGTATGTCCCCGGAGTATTGTAAATATATGTCGGGTCGGTTTCCGTGCTCGTGCCAACCGTATCCCCGAAATCCCAAGACCATGAATCCACGCTGCCCGTAGAGCAGTCGTAGAAATTAACGGTAAGGGGAGCTTCACCGGTTAACGTGTCGGAGTAGAAGTCCGGAATCGCTGTCGGGGGAATGTCGGTTACCGTTATGTAGCTTGTCTTTATTTCGGTAGCCGAGCCTGCAATGCCGCTTACAACCAGACTGACTGTATACGTTCCTGCAGAACCGTAGGAATGCGTCGGGTTCTGAGCTGTACTGTCGACACTTGCATTATTATCGAAGTCCCATTCCCAAGTATCGATTGTTCCGGTTGAAAGGTCTGTAAAGGTTACGAGTTCTCCGACGTATACGTCTGTGTCGTCTGCCTCGAAATCTGCAACAGGAGGAACGGGAGTTGAGGTAACGCCGACAGAAGTAGTAAATGTCGCCGTTTCCTGCCCCTGGCCGTTCCTGAATTTTATCCTGTAATACCATGTGCCTTCGGAAGACACGGTATCCGTATGAGAATAAGTTTGGGTCCAGTCACCGGTTACGACACCATAATCGGCGCCTGTCCAGTCGCCCTGTAAATCGTGTTCAATGTAAACACCTGTCTGGCCGAGAGTGGGGTTGGATGGAGGCGCTATTGTCACGGAAACTTGCAGCGCGCCGAGGTCGGCAAGCGTTATGTCAGTGTCAATCGGGTCATGTATCAGCGAATAGGCGACAATATTCTCCGGGAAAATGCTGGTGGTTGAGATTTTATCTACTTCAAGTCTCAGATAGAGTTTTCGACCCAGTATTGTTCCTGTAGACCCACTGGGAAATCCATAAAGAAGTGTACTTGTACCGTCTCCTCTCAGCCAGCCGAGAGTACTTGTGCCTGAAGTCACGTCTATGTCAATGAGAAGATTATTGACGCCATCGTAATAAAACTCGTCATCATAAGTGATGCCATACCACTGTTGATTTAGCGTCGTTGGCCCAACGGTATAAGGGTCGGCTGTCCAGACAAGGGTTTCATCGTTTTCGGTATAGTTGCTTGCAAATGTACCGCCGAGAGCATCAAGGTTTGTGTGACCAAGCTTGATTGTCACTCCATTATAATCGGCATTATTATCGCCCATAAGGTTTCTGCACCAGTACATACCTTTTACCAAGCATTCGGTATCTGATAATTCAGATGCGGAATAAAGAAGTTGGACTCGAGCGCCAGAAACATACCATGGTATTGTTGAACCTATCACTACAGGTGGCTCAACAGATAGCTGTGTTACTGTAGTTAGCGCGGAGACTATCTGCTTAGTAGCGGGCTCGTTTTCGCCCGAGACGGTTTCCTGGTAAGGGCTACTTGCCGGGTCGAAGTGGATCACATATTTACCGTTTTCATCCCTGAGAATGTATTTAGTGGCGCCGGTCACGTCGTTCCAACTCCATTCCACGGTGTCGGTCGCGACACCCTGACCGGTGAGAGTTGGTTGTTCCAACGGACCGGGAATATCCTCTGAGTTCGGCAGGCTCATACCAGTTTCAAGCCCTTCGGCGTTTCTGAAAACTATCGCGTAGTACCAGACCCCGCCGGAAGGCACGGTATCCTCGTAAGTATAGTCATTACTGAAATCCCGAACCATTACGGCGTCAGTCATCGCGGGATTATCGGCTCGCCATATCTGCACGCCGGTCTGAAGCAGCGTTGAATTGTTCGGCGGAGTGACATCAATTATCGCCAGACCGAAAGTGCCGGAAGTAACGCTAAAATCAGTATCAAGCGGCTCGTGAACCGCGGTATACTTGCTGAGGTCTACAGTGGGATTAGTGCTGTAATTCTTAACGGCAGGAATCATCTTGGTTCTGAATTGCATTTCATATCGAGTAGAAACCGAATAATAGAAATCCCAAGTGGCGCCGTAATCCGTTGAATCGCACATATCACCATCGGCATATACATTGCTTCCGTAGTAGTAGAGTCGATTTGCATAGGTGGAGCTTGTCGTATCGCTGTGATAGACTATGGCATATTTTACTCCGGCTGTCAGATAAGCACGATTTCCTTCGCTGAAAGCTGCCGTGTACCAGGCGGCAGGTGATTGGGAAAGTGATACGGAAGTATGGGCATAGGCAGAGACAGTCGTATCTGGCAGCTCGGAAGTATCTACCGGATAAATATAAACATCAAGCGGTACGGAGGATGCACTGTTGGCATAACCAAAGAATTCCACTTCCGTGAGGTGGCCTGAATAGGCAGGCGTGAAGGTTTGTGCCTGTCTGTAATAGTAGTAGTTATAATAATTATTAGTACTGCCGGTTTCATTTGACTGGTCGTTCGTTTCCGAGCCGTATATTACGTTGTATGCATATATGTGCCGCGTATACTGAGTGTTTTCCTGAAGCCCGTCCTCGAGATAAGTCGTACCGTTTTCCGATGAGTCTCCAACGTGGGTATCGGTTTCATCCTGAACCTCGAATCCCTCTTCGTCGTCCGAATTGTCGTCCCACGTCCAGGTTATCGAAGTAGATGTCACGTGCCCGCTATCCACGTGCAGGTTGTCCGGGTCTTCGGGCGGATAGCTGACAATGTCGATGAATTCGATATAAGTTGCAGTCTCTGTTCCGACGGCGTTCCTGAATTTTATGCGATAATACCATGTGCCGTTGCTTGGCACGTTGTCGGCATGGGTATAAGTCGAAGACCAGTTCGTAATCTGAACGGCATTGCTCCAGTCCGAACCATCTTCATCGCGCTCGATATAAACGCTGGTCGAACCCAGTGATGGATTGTTTGGCGGCGTAACCTCGATCTCGACGTTCGCGCTTCCTTTATCGTAAAGCGTGAGGTCTGCATCGACGGGGTCGTGAATGAGAGTGTAAATCGAATCCGTATTTGAGGCGGTGCTGTAGACGGTGGGTTTGGTGACATAGGAGAAGCTGACAAGTCCGTAGACGTAGCTCGATGTGGTTGTCGTGGGCCACTGGCCGCTTCCATAACAGCCGTAGTTTATGGTTATCAAAGAACCGCCTGTAACGTATGAAAAAGTATCATAAGAGTAACTGTATGTCGAACCGTTATTCCAGGTCGAAATGCGATATGTACCGGCCGGCAGCCTGAACGCTGTTGTCAGTTCTTCCTCTACCCATGTCCCATCGACAGGGGAGGTAAAAGTGTGTTCGAGGACAATTGCCTGTGTGGAATCGTCATGAATCGTAACAATGGTTCCCCTGTAACGCGACAGCTTGGTTACCCATAAATCCTGCGAAGTTGTGAATTGAAAACCTCTCGAATATGCTGACGAGCTGGTGGTGTATGAACCATCATAATAAGCAGCGCCATACTCATCTGCAATATACTTGAAATTTACCAGACCGTAGGCATAGCTTGAGTTTGTGCTGCTCGGATACGAGCTTCCATAGCAGCCATGGGTAATCTCGATATCTCCGGATTCAGTAACTTGTGTAAGTAGGTCGTAATAATAAGTGAAAGAAGAAGCATTGTTGTAAGTAACGATTTTATAGTATGTATCGTTAGACAATTCCCATGGAGAGGCAAGCTCTTCTTCAACCCACAATCCTTGAGTTGTAGTTGCGAAATTATGCGAATAGAGAGGCGTTATGCCGCTGTCAGTGAAAAGACAGATCTGTGAGCCAGCATAACGTGAGACTTTTGTAATTTTCATCTTGCCCAGAGGGCGAAACCTGATGCCGCGATAGTAGGCGCTGCTTGATGAGTAATCCGGTGCATTATATGTTGCTGCTTCTATTTCGGGATTGGTTGGTTTGACAAAAGCCCGGGATTGGCGGGTATATTCGGTATTTTCATCAAGGCTCGTTTCCAGCCCGGAGGCTGCATCGGCTTCTGTTGTGACATAGGTATTGTCGGAAGTGTCCTGAACGACAAAGCCGCTCTCGTCGGTCGAGTTATCGGTCCAGAACCATCTGATGGAGTTTTCCGAAACAACCTGTCCGTAGAATCCGTCGGGCGCAATCGGAGGGTATGTTTCCATGTCTACCGAGTTGCCCGTCGACCATGCGGTTTCCACGCTGTCGCCGTTACAGAATTTTATCCTGTACCAGTATGTACCGTTTGCACCGATTGTGTCGTCAGTCACCTGGTAATTCGCAGGAAAGCCGGTGACGATATCGACGGCATCTGAAGCCCAGTTCTGGCCATCCTCGATGCGCTGAATGTTTACGCCCGTTACGCCGGATGTAGCGTTCTGCGGAGGAGTAACATCGATAAGAACTTCGCCTTGGCCGTTATCAACAAGGGTGAACTCACCCGTTGTTGGGTCGTGCACGGCAGTATAAGCTGATACGTCTGATGTGGCTGCGCTGTAATCCCTAATTTCGGGAATCATGTAAGTTTTTATCCTGAGTTCGTATAGACTGCTGGATGAATAATAAAAATCCCACGCATCGCCACTATTTGAGGAATCATACATATTACCACCAGCGTAGGTATCACTTGCATTGCAGCGAAGATAATTCGTGTAACTATAGCTTGTCGTGTCGCTGTGAAAAACGATTGCGTACTTGATTCCACTCGTAAGAAAAGCACGTTCACCTTCGCTGAAAACCGCTGTATACCAGGCGGCACTTGTCCCAAGTGATACGGAAGAATTTGCATAGGCGGAGACGGTCATGTCCGGTAAGTCTGATGTGTCGACGGGGTAGATATAGAGGTTGAGCGGTACCGATGAAGAACTGTAAGCATAAGCATAAAATTCGACTTTCGTTAGATAGCCTGAATATGCTGGAGTGAAAGTCTGTGCGAGTCTGTAATTGTTATAGTTGTAAGGATTGTTGCTATAACTGCTGCCGATAGCCGTATCCTGGTCTGCCGTTTCACCAGTAGTAGTTGCTGTATAACTGACAATGTGCCGCGTGTACTGGTTGTTTTCCAAGAGACCTGATTCATCGTATGATAGAACTCCGGTATCCGTACTTGCGGCGATGGTGGAAATAATGTTGTTGGAAGCGTCTTGGAGCTCAAAACCGTCCTCGTCCGTGGAATTGTCGTTCCAGCTCCATCTGAGTTCCGTCGTGCCGAGCGCCAGACCCGATAATCCGGTAGGGTCGGAATCGGGAGCGGAAAGAATCGTGCTTGAAGCAATAATAAGGAAGAACAACGAAGTGAGGGTTAGAATGACTAACCGACGTGTTCTCATGTCAAACTCCATATTTTGGAAAAAGTAGTGTTTTTACTATATATTATTAAGACGATGTTTGGGAGCGAAAACTTGCCCATTTTTATGTGATTTTCTGAAAAAAAATCAAATCGTGACGGCACAAAAAAAACGACCGGACGAGACGACCGGCCGTATGATATAATTATTTAAGGAGTTTTCAGAATCTGAGGCTTTTCATTATTTTCGCGAAGTCTTTTTTGATAATGCTATAATTGCCCGAAGGGCACCACATGACTATGTCGAAGAGGTTGCCCTTGCGGCAGAAAACGTATCTTTCATAATTTGTCTTTTGTTTGCCGTCCGGGGTCGTCCATTCGTACTTGAATCCGTATCCACGTTCCCCCGATACCTGCACCATCTTCGCGGAGGTTATCGTTGCATTTTTGAGGGATTTTTGAATGTCTTCCGTTACCCACTGCTTGATGTCTTCAAGTCTGACGGTGGGCGAGGTCGATTTTTTCGAGCGAACGACGAACGTTGCCGCTGCTTCCTGGTTGAATATCTCGCATTTTCTTCCTTCGAAGATTCTTTCAACTTCTGCCTTTGCCTGGGGCGAAGGAGACCTCTCGATCATTTCCTTCTTTCTTTTCACAAGGTCGATAATCAGCCAGTCGTCGTTGGCCTTTGTTACTTTAAAAAACGGATCCTTGCTGATATGTGATTTCTTTTTTCTTTGTTTTTCAAGCTCTTTGTTATGCTTCTCCCATTCCTTCAGATGCTTTTTCACTTCTTTGAGCACTTCATCGGTAGCCGACAAGTTCGTCGTAGAGGGGTCAGGTGTTACTGCTCGAAGCTTTTCCTTGCCATCCTTGTCCTTGAATTCCTCGAAAAAAATGACGTACTTTTCGCCCGGCTTGACGAACGAATCGGGCAGGGGGATTGCATAGCCCTGGCTGCCGTTGACGGATTGTATGAACATGACTTCGAATTCTTTTTCCTTGAATTTGCCCTTGAGGCATTCGGAGAGTTTGTAGCTGACCCATTGCCAGGGATTCTTGGGGTCTATTTCCTTCGCCTCGACAACTTCGACGATGGCTGCATATTTGGCATAGAATACAGCCTGTTGAATGTTGGGCAGTCCCGTTCCCTGCTGCGCAAGAATTGAACTGCATATCAGAACGGAAAATACGATAACCGCTAATGCTACCAATCTCATAACAACCTCCTATCTTTCCCGTTATTATAATTATATAGGTTAAGAGATTCCATTGTTAATCAAAATCCATTGCAAAACAAGCTCCCGTTGCAAGAAAGCGGGAGCTTGTTATTGAAAATCAATATGGATTTACCATCCAACTGGCTGCCAGAACAAGTCGGCCCGCCTCTTCTCGCCCGTGCATGTTGCATGATTTGCGCCAGAACGGTTTGTCATTGCCCCAAGCTCTTCCATGAGTTTCCCGAATTCTTCGGGCGTCAGAGACTGGCTGCCATCGCAAAGGGCGCTTTCCTTGTTATTATGAACTTCGACCATGATTCCATCCGCCCCGCATACGAGCGCTGCTTTTGCCAGAGGTCTTATCCATCGCGATACGCCTGTAGCGTGAGATGGGTCCACAATAACAGGAAGGTGAGTACGCTCTTTCAGCACCACGACTGCACTCAGGTCGAGAGTGTTTCTCGTTGCAGTCTCGAATGTTCTGATACCTCGTTCGCAAAGCACAATCTGACTGTTGCCGTTAGCAATTATATACTCTGCTGCCATAAGCAGTTCTTCTATCGAAGCCATCATGCCTCTTTTTAGAAGAACTGGTTTATCTATCTTTCCGAGTTCTGATAGCAGCGGGAAATTTTGCATATTGCGTGCGCCTACCTGCAGCATATCAACTGAATTGACGAGTCGTTCGACTTGTGCGGTGTTCATGACTTCGCTCACCGTCGGCATGCAAGTTTTCGCGCTCGCTTCCATAAGATAGCGCAGTCCTTCTTCACCGAGTCCCTGGAAACTATACGGGGATGTTCTCGGCTTGTATACCCCGCCTCGCAGGATATGGGCTCCAGCCTCGCTGACGGCAGATGCCGTTCCCGTAATCTGTTCCCGTGATTCCACGGCACATGGGCCTGCAATAACGGTGAATCCGCTTCCGATTTTAACAGAGCGGCCTACCGAAACGACAGTTCTGCTCGTTCGAGTTCCCATTTCCACAAGCTTTTTATCGCAAGCCTTTGAATTAACCGATTTTTGCAATTTCGTTTCGCAATCAACAGATTTCTGCAATGGTGCGTGAGAGTCGTTTCTTGAGTGCGAAACGGGATAACTGCCGAGAATCTTGAGATAGCTCGTATGCTCTCTTATGGTATCAATGGCTTCTTTGATATTCGGTTCTTCGCAGGATCCTTCGATATCGATATAGAACATGTATTCCCATGGCATATTCGGCCTCGGGCGCGATTCGAGTTTTGTCATATTTATTCCGTTGCCGGAAAGTATCCGCAGACAATTTTCGAGAGATCCGGCTTTGTGTTGCGTGGACAGAAGCAGCGAAGTCTTGTACGACATTCCTTTATTGTAAGGAGCCGGCTCATTCGAAATTACTATGAATCGAGTATAATTTTCGCGTTGGTTGCTGAGATTATTTCTTATAATTTTCATGTCGTAGGCAGTAGCTGCTTCCTCGCTTCCTATGGCCGCACAATGTTTGTCCGTCCTCTCCGAAACAGTTTTTACTGCCGTTGCCGTATCGCTGCTTACCTCGACCATGCAGCCTGCCAGCTTGTCTATGAATCTACTGCATTGAGTCAATGCCTGAGGATGAGATATTATAGTTCGAATATCATCGAGAGCCACCTGTTCCGAGGCGAGAAGACAGTGCTTTATCGGAAGGATTTCTTCTCCCGAAATCCACAGCCTATTGTGATAAAGCAGGTCGTAAACCTCGTTTATACTGCCCGCAGTAGTATTCTCTATGGGGACGACCCCGCAGTCGGCTTCTTTATTCGCCACTGCCTTGAATACCGACTTGATAGTTTTGTGTCCGGTCAGTTTTACGGTTTTTCTTGATGACCCGTATAACCTGAGTGCAGCCGAGTGTGTGTTGGCTCCATCGATTCCGAGATAAGCGATGTTCATTGCTGAAAGCTCGCAATCCGTGCGAGCAATAGTATGCTGCTGGTCGAGGGAATAGCCAATTATTTCACGGTATATTTTTTTTACATGATATGGACTCAGGCCGAGCTTTTCCGCCTTATCACCAATTGCTTTTAGGAGTATTTTTTCTCTGTCTGAATTTTTCAAATTTGTACCTTCGTTCAGTTTCTTGTTGCCGATGCCGTTGACGACGCTGCTTCTCTTGGCCAGCAACGAGAGTATTTCGCGGTCGATTTCATCGATTGAATCTCTTTCCTTTTCGTAATTATTCATTTTTTCCTCGCATTAAAAAAAGCCCCGAGACATCGCGCTCGGGGCTTTTGATAGATATAGTAATACCCTTAAGGGATGCCGCCTCCTGCAACCAGACCGGTCGCTATTAATGCGAAGAAAAACAACGAACCTGAATATATCATTTTGTTCTCCAATCGATTCATGACTTTATTTATATTCATAATCTCGAATAATTCAAATCTTTTTTCAAATTAATCTGCTTTCGTAGGTTTTCATTTCAACTGCAGCGACGCAAATGATATCTGTGCTTGAGTTATTCGGATTGGTAAGTAAAATATATACTGTTATCGTCTCTGGAGATATTTTGATGCCTTTGAGAATGATTGAAATATTCTTGCCGACCGAAAAGGAAAAGCAGGTCCATGACATGCTTGACGAATTCGTTTCTACAGATGTCTGGTCCGACAGGATATCGGAAAGCAGAACTCTTGTACGCGTTCTGCTGCCGACGGAGGAAACGGAGGCAGTGCTCGATGCCCTGGACAAGCGATTCTCATACCTTGACGATTTTCGGATAATACTACTGCCGGTTAAAGCCGCAATCCCTCGTTGCGGCGAAGCTGCCAAAGAAACTCCGGAAAATCCTGAATGCGAAGAAGAACTCAAACAACCTCCCCGAAAACTGTCGCGTATCTCACGCGAGGAACTCTATACCAATATCACGGAGATGGCAAGGCTGACGAATATCTACATTATTTTCGTCATCCTTTCCTCAATCGTGGCGGCAATAGGCATTATGCGTAGCAATGTCGCGATAATCGTCGGTGCAATGGTTATTGCGCCTCTGCTTGGCCCGAATGTCGCGCTTTCATTCGGAACGACTCTCGGTGACTCCAAACTTATCCGAAACGCTCTCAAGTCCAATATGGCTGGCATTGCGGTCGCGCTTGCCTTGTCGATTGCGGGCGGCATTGTCCTTGGAATAGACACATCTTCCGGAGAGGTCGTATCAAGAACGCAGGCATCGCTCTACGATATAGTTCTTGCGCTTGCCGCGGGCAGCGCAGGGGCGCTTTCATTGACTGCTGGGCTTTCATCGGCTCTTATCGGCGTAATGGTTGCAGTGGCGCTTCTGCCACCTCTTGTGACTTTCGGAATGCTTGTCGGAGCTGGCGATTGGCGTCTTGCGTTCGGCGCCATGCTTATCCTCTTCGTCAACCTTATCTGCATAAATCTTGCAGGGGTTGTGACATTCCTCCTTCACGGAATCAGGCCGCTGACGTGGTGGGAGTCCGACAGGGCGAGAAAAGCCACGCGCCTGGCGATTGTCTTGTGGTCTTTGCTCCTGATAACCCTTATCGTGCTTATTATCCTGTCTCAACAGCCATGGTAGGCTTTTTCGCTTTGCCTATTGCGTACAACCTTTCGAATGCTTTCCTGTGAATCGGTATATTATAGCGGTCGGGCAGTATGGTCGGGTTGTAATAGTATCGAGTGGTGGAAGCCTTGAGAGGCTTTCGTTTTTTAAGTATATATGGAAGTCTCCAGAACGCGATTGCGGTCCCCCGAATAAATGAAGGGAGTCTGCGATGCCGGAGTGCCAGAAAAAAATGTTTGATAAGCACTCTCGAACAGAAAAGACCCATGAGCGGCCAAGAAAAGTGTCTGGCAAAAAGCCAAAGCCACGAGCAAACCGAGTTGCTCAGGCGCAGGGCGCTTATCCTCCCTCTTTCCTCGCTTCCGGCGCGGAGATGATAAACGACAACTTCGGGGCAATATTCGACTATATAGTCGATGTCCACAATCCTCATGCAAAGGTCAAGTTCCTCGGCGGTAAAAAACATTTCCGTCGGGTAAAATCCCGTTTTCTCGAGGAGTGACGTTCTCAAGGCTGCTCCCGCACCACGGAAATTTTTTACGCATTTTGAAATATCTTCGGTTGCATTTTCGCCCGTATCCAGGTTAATAATTTTCGCGGCTATGGCGCCCACGTTCGATCTGGATTCGAATACGTCTACAATTCTGCCTATGGCGCGCCGTTCGATTGTGGCATCGTCGTCGAGTTGGACGATATACTTGCCTTTGGCCTTGCTAAATCCTATGTTTCTTGCAGGCCCGCAACCTATGTTTTTGTCTGTCTTTATATATGACACTTCGGGAAATTCGGATTTTAACATTTCCTTCGTGCCGTCGTCGGAATCGTTGTCGACGACAATAATTTCAATATTCTTGTAATCCGATGCCTTGGTGCTCTCGATGCAGATTTTCAGATAATTCTTTCTGTTCCAAGTGACAACAACCACGCTGACAAGGGGGGTGTCGCTGCTCTTGCTCATGGCAGTACCGCTAATAACGTTAAACGTTCAATTACTCTGCCATTTTTCGTTTTACGAAAAATGGCGGAGGAGGTGGGATTCGAACCCACGGTACCCTAAAAGGGTACAACGGTTTTCGAAACCGTCCCGTTCAACCGCTCCGGCACCCCTCCGAGATGTCCCCATTTTATCAATTATCGGCCGGCTTGGAAGCATCCTTTCGCCTTTTCCTCTCAAAAAACTCTCGCAAAATTTTCGCCGATTCTTCTGCCATCACGCCGCCAACGACTTCGCACCTGTGGTTCAAGCGTGTATCTCGAAGAATGTCCATGACCGAGCCCGCGCAACCCATCTTGGGTTCCGAAGCACCGTAGACTACCCTTTTTATCCTCGCATGAACCATTGCCCCTGCGCACATAGCGCACGGCTCGCATGTCACGTAAAGCGTAGCTTCCAGCAGCCGGTGGTTTCCCATCGCATCGGCCGCCTGCGTTATAGCAATCATCTCAGCGTGCGCCGTCGGGTCACGCAGCTTTTCCACCTGGTTGTACGCGCGAGCAATTATCCTTCCGCCGTAAGCGATGACGCAGCCCACCGGAACCTCGTCTTCCTGTGCCGCGTATGCCGCCTGCTTCAGCGCCTCCGTCATATAGAACATGTCTGGTTTGTCGTTTTCCATGCGGTCATACTATACCGCAGCGTTCGATAAATTCAATGCTGAGAATGATTTTATTATTCAAACTCGTTTCTTCTCCCCTTTAAACTCAAAACATGCTTGCCAAATGATGACAGTTCCCGTATTATCTTCTCTCTTAATTACACCTGACAATTGCAGCAGCGGATATCTTTGGTTTTTTATGGAATAAATACGTGCAGGTGGATGTATATAAAAATAGAAATGTAACAGAAGTGTAAAAATCGAATGGGGGTAAAGGAATGAAGAGGTTGAGTGCAGTTATGTTTGTTGCGGCGGTTGCCATCCTGATATTTTTCCAGGTGGCTTCAGGCGATGAGGCCAGCGATTTTAGGAAAAACATGAAAAGGCTCAAAAAAGAGCTGAAAATCGCAAGGGCGGAATATGAAAGGGCCAATGACCGCTTCAATCATATTCGTTCATTCATTTTTGAAATGGACAAGAAACATAAGGACTATAGTTCGCTTGCCAAGGAGCACAACGACCTCCAGGCCAAAATGCCCCAGCTCATTCAGGCCGTCGGCATTGCGCGCCAGAATGTTCAGCAGGAAATCGTCAATTTCCTCGGCAGAAATAACGTGGATGTCGTCAAGGCAGTTCAAAAGGAGTTTTTCAAAGGCTCGTCCGCACCCGACGTTTCAATCGAACTTGCCGTTGTGGCCGGTCTCCAGAAAGTCACGGACGGTGCCGCCATTGACTTTATGCTCGAAGAACTCGCCGGCTCCCGCGTAGCGCTCTGGAAAAAAGTTCTCTGCCTTTCCCTGATGCCAAGAACGGAAGATAAAGTTCGCGATGGCCTTATAAAATCCCTCGAAGACCGCGACCTCGAAGTCGCGGTGGCTGCGGCCGAAGCGCTTGCAAAGAGAAAAGAAAAGCAGGCCGTCGAGCCCTTGATATCTGCTTACGAGCGCGCGGCCGGGAAAAACGACGAAGGCGCCATGCGCGGCATTCGCTCGGCGCTTCGGGAGATAACGAACGAATACATGCTCGATACGCCGCAGGACTTTCGCAACTGGTACGAGGGAAAGGGCAAGGAAGGTTTCGACCCCAGGCAGGCCACCGCAAGGCCCAAAGGTCTTATCGGGAAAGACGGGCCGCGCTCCACGCTCTACGGCGTAATAACCTCGAAGAACATTATCTTTATCTGCGATGTTTCACACTCTATGAGCGCGAGCGGTACGGTTCCAGCCAACCCCACGGACGGCTCGGACTCGGGCGAAAAGCGCCCCGAAACTGGCGGCGACTTCCAGCCCGGAGGAAAGAAGAAAGAGAAAAATCTCGGCCTCGGCGGGCAGGGTGTCCAGCCCGGCTTTACAGGCATGAGAATCGACATACTCAAGATTGAGCTTGAGCACGTCGTGAAAAACATGCTCCCCGATGATGCCAAGTTTAATCTCATTGCCTATTCCGACAACCTCCTGCCATGGAAAAAGAAACTCACCAAGGCGGAAGACAGGAACAAGCAGAAAGCCGTCGACTTTGTCAAGAAAATGGAGCCGAAGGGTAGCACGAACACGCACGATGCCCTTGAACTCGCATTTACCGACAAATCGGTTGATACGATTTATTTCCTTTCGGACGGTGCGCCCACAAGCGGCAAGCTTATACACCCGGACGAAATCCTTTTCGCGGTGAGGAGATGGAACCAGGGCCGAAAAGTTATTATTCATACTATCGGTTTGCTCGTAGGCAAGTACCAGCAGAATGAGAACCACGAGCCCCTGAAAAAGTTCCTCCAGCGCCTTGCCTCGGACAATGGCGGCGAGTGCCGGATATTCGAGAACAAGTAAGGTCGGCGTAAAGCCGGGTATTAGTAATATTTCGTTTTGAATGTTTTGACGTGCGACTGCCTCGCCGAGCCGTCCATCGTCACCACTCGGATGCGGAAATAGTAGGTAATGCCGGGCCTTAGCCCCGTTATTGTCATGCTGTGAGGGAATTCCTCGATTTCATCTTCTTCATTGTCCCACGAATCATCGTCATCCGGGTCGCCGCATATCATGGCTGTCAGTATATCGCAAAAAATTTCGAGAAGTATCCCCCCGCCGCTATTGTAGAAGTTGTAGGTTCCCTCGCTCTCCTCGTAGAATTTCAGCCCCATATCCGGCGTTTCGCCGAACTTTATGACGCCCGTGGCATCTTCCGTCGTCGTCCATCTTATCGTGGCGCTTTGTGCGCTCTCTTCCACGGTTATATCGTAGACCCCGCTTCCGCATCCCGCACAGAACGCGGCCAGAATCACCGCCATGCCCAATGTAGCTTTCATCTCCCACCTCCCGTCAACCAGAACGTTTTATAACTATATTTATTCAGCCCCGTGACGTTGTTTTACAAATTGACTTGTTGATTTTGGGTGGGGATGTTAACATCTTCTGATACTTCCATTTTTTATCATATCTGTCATAAGTCTCATAAACCATACCCATTTTCAAAACCTTGAGTCTTATTTTCTCAGTCATAGCAAGCTTTTCACGCCCAATGCGTTATTTCAGGTCTATGCAGTGTCGTTTCCCACACCCCCGATTAAACTAACACCTACGTCGTCTAAATGGGAAGACTTCGCCTCGATGAAAGATGCATGACATAAAGGCTGTGGCATCGACATAGTCATGTGACAATTTTTTGTACAAAAGTGGCATACCACAAACATGCTCCAAATCGAAGTTTTTTTTCAGTCGTAAGTCGTTGTCATAAAAAGGCTTATGAAGAATTGCGATTTCGGCATACATGTTTCATCACAGGTGTGTGTTATACGCCGCCTCGTATTATAGAGGCGCGCGTATAGTTTGCGTGATATTTAATGTTAACGATACACGTATGTAAGCCGCTTGGTTATTAAGATAAAGGAGGCAAAGACAATGGAAGGCAAGGCTGGTGGGGATTACATCTTTGCGGGGATGGTTCGCAAAAGCATCCTCGGCATGAATGCCGGGGCTTGGGAATAAGATAGGAAGCGTCTTGTGATTTGTTTTTTAAAAAGCGTTGTCGGAAACCGGGAAAAATACTCGCGTAAAGAGCAACGAGACCTTTACATATCTGTAAAAACTCGTCGTAAGTCCTTACCACGTAAGAGAAATCAATTACAGATGGATTTTTCAGGCAAGAGAAGAAAAATACGCGATGAACAACCGATTTCAACCTTAAGGTTTGACATGAATATGGAATCCATTACGATGGATATTCTGGCAGCAAAACTTCAAATGGAGGTATGACAATGGCGACTGGAGTGGTATTCGAGAAGATATATCTCGAACACGAAACAGGCTCGCATCCCGAGAACAAGCTCAGGCTGATTAATACGGTCGACTACCTCAAAAAAACGGGAACGTGGGACAGGCTTGAAAAAATCCGCGGACGCGCCGCCACGGTCGAGGAAATCTGCTACAACCACGACAGCCAGTATGTAGAGACTATCAGGGAGTTCATAGAGGGACGGGGCGGAGGATACATCGACATGGATACCATCGCTTCGCCGAAGTCCTACGAGGCCGCGCTATGGGCCGCAGGCGGACTGCTCGAAGCCTGCGACGCGGTAATGAAGGGCGAGGTCAAGAACGCGGCCGCGCTCGTGCGACCGCCGGGCCACCACGCAACTCACAACCGCTCGATGGGCTTCTGCATATTCAATAACGTCGCAATAGCCGCCCGGCATCTCCAGAAGAAGCACGGCTTGACCCGCATAGCGATTATCGACTGGGATGTGCATCACGGCAACGGCACGCAGGATTCGTTCTATCTTGACAAGGACGTTTTCTACTTCTCGACGCACCGTTATCCGTTTTATCCCGGAACGGGCGGCATACACGAGGAGGGCGAGCAGGATGGCAAGGGATATACGGCGAACCTTCCATACTCCGATTCCGACCGCGTCAAATTCCTCAAGGAGTTCGAAGAGAAGACGAAGGGGCAATTGCTGGAGTTCAAGCCGGAATTCGTGCTGATTTCTGCCGGGTACGATTCATACAAAAAAGACCCGATTGGCGGGTTGGGGATGGAAATCGAGGATTACGGCGTGATGACCGGAAACGTAATCGAGCTTGCAAACATTACTTGCGAGGGCAGGGTGGTCTCGACGCTGGAGGGCGGGTACAACCTTCAGGATATTCCGATGTGCATCGAGGCGCACCTGCTCGAGCTTATGAAAGAGGATTAAAATGAACCGCGAAGAGGCATGGAAACTTGTCGAGGAAAACGTTTCGGGCGCTAACCTGAAAAATCACATGCTGTCGGTCGAGGCGATAATGCGAGCGTTGGCGCGCCGTTTCGGGCAGGACGAGGAGGCATGGGGGCTTGCAGGCCTGCTGCACGACTTGGATTACGACGAGACGTTCGAGACGCCGGACAAGCACACGACGATTGCCGTCGAAAAGCTGAAGGCACTGGGCGTTTCCGAGGATATTCTGCGCACTATTCAGGCGCACAACGAGCTTGTCACGCCGGAAAATGTCATGGAAAAGGCTATTATCTGCGCGGACGACATAACGGGCATGATAACTGCCTGCGCGCTTGTCAGGCCGTCGAAGAAGGTGGCAGATGTCAAGGTCAAGTCGGTAAAGAAAAAGATGAAGGACAAGAGGTTCGCGGCCGGCGCGAATCGCGAACGCATTAAATCGTGCGAAAATATCGACATCCCGCTCGACGAGTTCATAGCGTTGAGCTTGGAGGCGATGACAGGTATTGCGGACCAATTGGGGCTTTAGACAGGAAGTTTCAAGTGCGAGAGGTCGAGGTTTGAAGTGAGCCAGTCGATAAGAGTTTCGGGATTGCGTGACTCGATACGGGGAAGAATGCCCAATAGTGGAATGTCGGTGAATATGGCGAAGTCCTGTGGTCGTGAGACGCTTTCGGTTTCGGCAACCGGTTTCTCATGGTTGATTACGATGCCCGCGACCTCGAGGCCGAGCGACCGGGCGTATTTGACTGTAAGCAGCGTATGATTAATCGTGCCGACCGCTGCGCGCGAAACGACGAGAAGCGGTAGGCTCATCTCGAACATGAGGTCGGGCATAAGAGTGTTCTTTGACAATGGAACGAGCAGGCCGCCGGCGCCTTCGGCGACGATGAAATCGTGCCGTTCCCTAAGATTATTGAATGAGTCAAGGATTATGGGGATTTCGATAGTTCGGCCCTCCTCCTCGGCTGCCTGGTGCGGGGATATCGGCGTTCTGAAGCTGTATGGATTAACAAGCTCGATAGGGTCGTTTGCACCTGTGGCTTCAAGAAGAGCGGTCGAGTCTTCGCGCCCGCCGGACTCGACCGGCTTGAACGCGCCGACGTTTGCGCCGAGGGAGCGAAGGTAATGAATCAGGGCGGTGGCGACGACAGTCTTGCCGACGCCCGTATCGGTTGCAGTTACGAAAAGGCCGCCTGCGCTCATTTGCCGCGCGCCTTTTCCACGATATCGATGACGCTTTTGTAGTCTATGCCGAGATCCTTGAGTTTCTCGACGGTGGGAATACCGTCGTTGTCCCATCCCCGGCGCTTGTAGACGGCGGTGCAGAGCTTGTCGTACTGCTCCTCGCGATAGGCGCGAAGGGCCGCCATCTTCTTTTCGGTGGATTTGCCTTCAGGGTCGAGGATTTCTTTTTCCTTGAGCTGCTTGTCGTAGCGCTCTGCACGCGACTCGTACTCCTCTTTAGTGACGGGGCCGACGGAGCGATAGGGAATGCGGTCGTGCTCGCGTTTCCCGAAGCCCATTTTGGCGTTGAAGCAGCGCTGGAAATTGTAGACGCGCTCGGACATGACAATCAGGTCATCCTCGGTTACTTCGCGGCCGGTTACGCCGGAGAAGTAATGGGTATAGCCGAGAAGGTGTTTGGGAACCTTGGCCGGTTCGGGCTGCTCGGCGTTGTCGGCGGGCTCGACGTCGTTCCAGGGGAGCTTGCAGAGGCCGTTGAGGCCGAACCATGTCCGCCACATGGGGAACCAGTGGAGCGCCTCGGCCTTGTCCTCGAACGTGGGAATGAGGTTGTGGACAAGGTCCATGAAAATAAGCCAAGCCTCGTCGTGCTGCGGGCCCTTGAGCGCGAGGCCGTAGCCGCCCTGCATTGCGAGTGATTCCTTGGTGACGTACTCGGAGTATTCGAGGCCCTTTGCCTCCATGCCAATGTCGTTCATGAAGTCGATATCTCCGCCGAACTCCCTGGCGAAATGCTGCTTCATTTTGCGGATGCCCTGGCCGACGATAACGCCGAAGCCTTCGCCGCGCGACATCTGGTGGAGGAGTTCGAGCATGGCGTCTGTGTTGCCGAAGTTGAGCTCAAGGCCGCCGGTCTTGTCCTTGTCGAGGATGCCGTTCTCGTAGCATTCCATTGCGAAGGCGGTGCCGGTGGCGAAGGAGATTGTGTCGAGGCCGTAGGTGTCGCAGTAGAAGTTGTACTCGATAATGTCGTAAGGGTCGAATATTCCCATGTTGGAGCCGCCTCCGACCGTCTCGTATTCGGGTCCGTCGACGAGCACTTTCTGGTCTTTGTAGGGGCCGGTCCTCGGTTCGAAGTTGTCAACCGCTTTGCAGCAGGCCATGATGCATCCGTACCAGCATCCGTCGAATGTGTCCTGACGGAATATTTTTTCGTATTTTTTCGAGTCGATTTTGGGCGTGTCCGGGTGTTTGCCGAATTTGTAGTTATGGACGGGGAGCAGGTCGAACTCGTCCATGATTTCGACGAGGTGGACCGTTCCGACGGTGCGCATCTTGCACTGCTGGTCGTCGAGTTCGCGGATTTCCTTGGCGAGGGCGGTGCCCCATTCCCTGACCCTTTTCGGGTCGGCGGGGGAGTTGGTATCACCGTGGACGGAGGGATACTTGACGGCTATGGCGCGGATTTTCTTGTCGCGGAAGACTGTACCCGTGCCGCCGCGGCCCGCCTGTTTCTGGCGGGTCTTGCCTCGCTTGGGGTCGAACCACGAGAAGTTCAGGCAGCCAATAAGGGCGTGGTCTGCAGCCGAGCCGGCCGCGACCACGGAGATGCTTCTCGGGCCTTCATCGCCGGCGAGTTCGTGTGTAAGCTCTTCGGAGATTACGTGGCTGTCCGAGGAAAGGCTTCCCGCGTCGAGTATGCGGATGACGTTTTTCGAGCCGTCGATAAAGACGACGACTTCCTTGTCGGACTTGCCCTGAATTTCGAGGGCGTCGAAACCGGAGAACTTCAGGAGCGGCCCGAAATGTCCGCCGACGTTGGAATCGACGACCGAGCCGGTTGTAGGGGATATCGAGGTGACGATGCTTTTTCCGGAGCCGGAGTAATAGGTGGTGCCGCCGAGCGGGCCGCTTGCAATGCAGATTTCGTTGAGGGGGTCGCGCCAGTCGATTGGGCCGGGGATAGCCTGCCACATGAGCCAGAGGTCGAATCCCCTGCCGCCCGTGAACTTTTCCTTCATGTCATCGGTCACCATCTTTTCGAGGATTTCACGCTTTCCCACGTCCACGTAAAGCGTTCTGCCGGCGTAGCCTTTATCTACTTTTCCGGGTTTGTAAGAGTATTCCGCAAGGATGGTTCCGAGTTTTGCAGTCATATGTCCCCTCCCAAGTCAACCGAGTCAATATCGCGCTAATATTTCAATCAACCACCGACGACCATAGGCAGGAGATGAATCGTATCTCCGTCGCCGAGTTTCGTCTCGAAGCCTGCGGCCGTCTTGTTCACGAGGATAATCGAAGGCCCTGTCCTCGGGACGCCGAGCATGTCGAGCAGTTCGCCGACAGTCATGCCGGTTTCGATTTCCTTTTTTATCTCGGTGCTGCCACCGGGCATGAACTTGACGACCCCGGCGGCGGCTTTCACGCTGATTTCAGGCATTTTTGCGCACTCCTGCCGCTGTGAAGCGAATGCTAACAGACGGGAAATTCGAGTTCAAGTCTTTTCCTAATGTATGAAAAGTGGAGCGACTGCTCATATCGAAGGACTTATGCAAAATCAGGCTGCAAGAATGGATTTGCCCTGAAGTAACTTATGATGGGAATTAACCTGAGTTGCTTTTTGGAGCGCTTTATTGTATATTTAGAGTGGCATGGAAAAGATAATTAAAATATTGATACTTATTTTGCTTCTTGCCGGCTGTGCCAAGCGCCGGATGAGTGACGAGGAACTTGAGGCAGGAAAAAAAGAACTCCTATGGGCCGTTGAATGCGGCGAGAAAGAAAAAATCAAAGAACTTCTTATTCTTGGAATTGACATAAATATTAAAAACAAGTACGGCAAGACACCACTGCATCTGGCGATATCGAAAAGAAACATCTACACGGCAAAATTACTAATCGATAACGGTGCAGACATAAACGCGAAAGACAATTTAGGCAAGACACCTTTCCACCATGCTTACAATGAGGAATCAATCTGTCTTCTCGTTAATACGGGAGCGGATATAAACGCTAAAGACAACAACGGCTATACGCGACTTGATTATACTTATAATGGAAGAAAGAATAGTGCTTCGAGTTTGCATGCAATTCTAAAAAATTATGGCGCGGAGTATAGTGAGAAAAATAGTATTGAACTCGTCGATGCAGTGCTCCGCATGGACATCGAAAAGGTAAAAAAACTGCTCGAAAATGGTGCCGACCCGAACGCAAGAATCCATGGCGGCGCAACACCCCTACTGGCCGCGGCCAATCCATACCAGGCAATGAATCAAAGAGCTGTAAGAATTGATAAAGAAAAACAGGTAAAATTACGAGAAATTGCCAGAATCCTTGTTGATAAAGGGGCAGATATAAATAAAACGAAGGTACACGTGTCTTCTTTGCTTCATGCTGCTGCTGGCTGCGGTAACACGGCTGTTGCGAAATTCCTTGTCGAGGCAGGTGCTGACTGGCGCGAGAAGGATCACTGGGGCAAGCTGCCTGTATATGATGCAGCTGAACATGGAAGCAGAGAGACAGTCGAGTATTTTTTATCTCTCGAAGGTGAGGATGTAGCAGAAAAAATCGACCTTAATATCCTTTTACATAGAGCGGCTGCATACAATGGTGTCGATGTCGTTCAGTTACTGCTTGAGAAAGGTGCGAATGTCAATTCTCGGGACAGTTCCGGCAGGACACCTCTGGGTAATGCGGTTCGTTACTATATGAACAGGCTGGTAATGAAATTTTTAATAGAAAACGGCGCAAATGTAAATTCGAAAGACAATGAAGGCCAGACTCCCATGCATTATGCAATGTATAGCAACCATATAATGCTATGTAAAGAAGGGGCGGAAATCCTTTTAAACAGCGGTGTCGATGTTAACGCACAGGATAATCAGGGAAACACTTCAATTCATATTATGGCGAAACGAGGAAGTAAAGAGCTTGTACAATACCTCTTAAACAACAAAGCAAATATCAATATAGTAAACAGTGAAGGCAAAACCCCGCTGGATACGGCGATAATAAATGAAAAAAAAGAGGATTTTATAAAATTCCTCCGCTCCCTTGGCGCTAAAACCGGCAAGGAACTGCAGGAAGAGGAGAAATAGAGAGAGAATTTCTATTTCAGGAAGACAACGACCCAGAGGTTGTCGAGGCAGGCGATGCCGGCGGCGGTCCAGTCCTTGTTGAGCAGTTTGTCTTTCTCCTTACCCATCCATTCGTTGAAGACGGCGGAGGGCAGGGAGGAATGTTTCGAGATAAGCTCACCTTCAGTCTCTGACTTCCATCCCGGTTTCAGGGCGAAGTTTCGCTGCAGCCTGAATAACGGAGTGCCGAAAGTGGGGGAAGTGTGAGAGAAAAATTCGTTCACATACATATCACGGGCATGAGACATGGCGGCTTTGGAAGCGTTTTCGTCGATTCGCAGTTTCGACAATCCCTTTGACTCGCGCAAAGAATTAATAAATCCCATCATTTCCGTGCAAAGCAATCCTGATTTCGATTCAAGATGCCACGAAGTGACAATGCGATAGAGATACTTGTCAAAAGGTTCGAGCTTTTCGGTAAACTCCTGCGATTTCTTCACCTTGCCAGCCCTGACATTGAGAAGCGCGAAGTATACATCCGTCAGGCAGGAGCCGAACTCGGTCGTTATTACATCCTTCGACTTGAGCCATGAAGAAGTTTCTTCGAGAAAGACGAGCTTGTTTTTGTGAGATTCGAGAATCTTTTCGCAATCCTGCTTGGATAGCTTTTTCAACTGCGAGAGCTCTTCCTTTAAAAGCAAGTCGAGGGTCTTCCACGAATGTAGACGCTCGCGCATGCTTCCCGCTTCCCTGAAACGCTCAAACCACCTTGTCTGGCGCTCCCTGAGGTCTTCGTCGAGTTGACCGTGAAGGAGGTTAAGGATGCCACCTTCCATCTGCTGGAGGGATACTATCAGGCGTGCCTCCCGATAGCGCATGTATTCCTGGACGGCCTGGACATCGCCGTACTTGTGAAGCCCGGCAAGTGTTTTAAGCGCCTCTTCGCGCTCGGACTTGAGAGGCGAGTCGAGTTTCTTGATAGCTTTTCTCGCATCGTCGGAGGTGCCGGAAAGGAGATTATGCTCGTCCGGGACGTTCTGCGAATCTTGCTTGTCTCTTTTATTTACCTTGATTCTCGACTGCCTGGGCGGGGAGTCTTTTTTAATCCAGGCGTTTCCTTTTTTGATATAGCCGAGCTTCGAGCGAGCGCCGGAATGGTCGGGGTCAAGAATAATCGTTTTATCGTACTCGTCGTTGGCGAGTTCGGGCTCGTTGATTTTATCGAGCCATCGGGCGAGCTTGTAATGAGCTTCGGCATCTTTTTCAGGAAGTTTGTCGAGCTTGTCGTAGTAGAGTTGCGAGACCGATTCGCATTCTTCGATTCTGTCTATGTCATCGCGGGACAACTCGGTTTCACCGTGTTTTGTCCTGACGGTAATTGCTGAATCGTCGGATTCAATGATTTTGCCCTTTATAACTCCGCCGGTATTGAGATAAATTATATCGGCCTGGAGCATTGCACCGGACAAAACGAGCAAGAAGGCTAAGATAATAACTGCTATTTTCACCGCCAACCTGTAAAATACGGGAATATTCGAGTAATATAGCAGGATTCATATTGGGTTGCAAGCGGTGCGGGAATCATTTGCATCGAAGCATTTCGACGGCGGAGTCGTAGGTGTCGGTAATGCGCAGAAGATGGGCGAGACCGAGAGATTCGACGGAGCGAAGGACGTTCGCGGGCATACCGCAAAAAGCGGCGTTGAACTTGATGCCCTCGCCGGTGTAGCCGCCGCAAGCAGAGATGAAAAAGGCAAGAACGGCGGATGAGGCGTAGGTCACTCCACCGAGGTTGATAACAACATTTTCGACTTCATCCTTGTAAAGCTTCGTGAAGTAATTGACGAGTTCTTTGGCTTCTTTAGTCGTTATCTGTCCAAAGACATCAACGATGGTGATGCCATCATTATTGGTGTTGTGAGTAATACTGAAATTAACGGGTTCCATCATTATTGTTCCCATTCACCAAACCGTATATTAAATATACGTCCACACGAAGGCAAGTCAAGTCCTTTGTTTGGGGGTTTATATATTTATGACATTAGGGGTTGATAACGTAAGGTCGTTTATTAAATATTTATTGCACTTTAACTTATTATGTTATGCGACGCAGATGCTATCTCTTATAAACTGCAAAGGCCCAAGGCGGAACGCTCATCACTCGCGACTCTACCGAGTCATCGAATTTTTCCGGGAATATCTTGCCGAGACCGCCGTAGGGGTCGTCTTCCGAGTCGAAGATGCAGTTCCATTCTCCCTCGGGCAGCTCTTCGGCCAGGATGATTTCCGAGCCGCCGATGTTAAATACGATGAAGAGTTCGTTGTCCGGGCGTTTGTAGAAGATAAAGAGACAGTTGAGCTTATCGAAGAAGCGGGTATTTATCTCGTCCGGCTGGCAGTCGGAGATTGAGAGTTTTTTTCGCAAATCTATAAGGGTCTTGTAGAGGCGCACTATCTGGATGTGGCCATCTTTCTCATGTGCTGCGGAGTCGAGCATGCACCTGGCGAAGGTCTGCTGGGATTGAGGGTTGTGGGCTTCGCCGGTGAGGCCGAACTTCGCCGCCCTTGCAACGGCGGCCTCGCGCTCGCGCCTGATGACATCTTCATCAGTAAAATCGCTGAAATAGAAGAAAGGCCTTTTCTCTCCGTACTCGTTGCCCTGAAAGACGAGCGGCACCTGCGGGGAAAGCAGAAGCAGGCCTGCGACCATTTTTTCCTGTCCGGGTGCGAAGAGCTGGTTGAGCCTGTCGCCGCGAGGGCGCTTGCCTATGTCGACGGCCGTTTCGCTGCTGGCTATGAATTTTATGGGAGCGACGGAAGCGCTGTCGGTGCCGTGGCTGCGATTTCTGACTTTCGAATACTGGCCACGATAAACGAATCCCCTGACAGATTCGGCCACCTGAAGGCCTTTTCCGAAGTCTTCATAGACGCCCTTGGAGCGACCAGTAGCAAAAGCGAAAAGCGAGCGATGGAAATCGGGGTTCATCTGCGAGTCCAGCCCGAGTCCGAAAATATCACGGTTAGCGGTTAGCCTTATGTCATTGAGGTCGCTTTCGGCAAATACAAAAACCTTGCGGTTTCTCGCAGCGCAGTAAGTATGGATGGCTTCGGCAAGCTGACCGATAAAAGGGTCAGAACTGAAGTCGTAAAAGTTTTCGATGCCGTTAAGCTTGACGGCGTCGATATGGTAGTCGTTAATCCAGTAGAGAACGTTTTCAAGTAGATAGCGCCTGACTTCGTCGCTGCCGGGGCCGTCCAGATTCAGGGCTTTCTTCGTATCGAGGCAGTACTTTTCGGTATAATATGGACCGAACTCTTCGAGGCAGTTGCCCTCGATGCCGCAAGAGGGGAAGGAGATGTCCGCGACTATGGCGAGTCCGAGCAAGTGAGCCTCTTCGACGAAGGTTTTTAAGCCTAAGGGGCCGCCATATACGTCATGCGGGGCGTAGGGGAAGACGCAGTCGAAGCCCCATCCTCGGCTGCCCGGGAACTGAGCGATAGGGAGCAGTTCAACAGCCGTGAAACCGAGCTCTTTTATTCTGGGGAGTTTTTCGACCGCCGTTGCGAGAGTGCCGCCGGGAGTGAAGGTGCCTACGTGAGTCTGGTAAATTATGTAGTCGCGTAGCTCGATGCCTTTCCAATCGTCATCTTTCCAAATTATAGCCGTCGTATCGAAAACCTCCGAAGGACCGAGAACGCCTTCAGGCTGGCAGCGGGAGGCGGGGTCCGGCTTTTCGAGTTTGCCGTTGAGAACGAGCATATATCGCCTTCCGGGCATCATTCCGTAAAGCATGTTTTCGAAATAGCCGCGCTCCGTTTTCATTAGGCTGAAAAGTTCGCCGGTGGCGACATCCTTGACGGCGACGCTGTCGCATTCCGGCGCCCAGACGCAGAACTCGACCCCGGAAAGCTGGAAGATAGCGCCGAGAGTTGCTGGCGATTCGGTATCGGCTCTCAAAGTAAATCTCCGCAATTAGAGCAGTATTCGAGGCAGAAAGAATAACCAAGAAATCAGGAGAAATCAATGCAATATTAGATATTTGAAAATACGGACATACTCAAGTGCTTACAATCAGGGGCGTTGTTCGGGATATCTTATAACGGAAGAGCCGTAGACATTGAATCCCTGAAGCTTGCGTTCGAGCTTGCTTGGCCGAAGTTCGAGCTGGTCTCCCTTGAGCTTGGGCTGAGCGTTTGAGTCGGGAAGGCAGAACTGGCATTCGCCGGTGCCGAAGCAATTGTAGCACTGCTCTTCGCCCTTGATAAACCAGTTGGGATAGTATCTCGATCCTTTGCATACCGGGCAGGTCTTCTGGCCGCCGCAATTCCAGCATACTACCTGTTTGTCAATCCACCTGAAATGACTTTCGCAGTTAACGCAATAACCCGTGAAAGGCTCGACGATTTTAAAGCAATAGGGGCAGTGGGGAATGCCTTCGCGGGAAAACCAGACGGATTTTTCGTCAACTTCAAACCTGGTGTTATACATGACAATCGGGAGTGCAATGAGAATTGCGAAAATTATAACCAAAATGAGAATTGTAGCCTTCTTGCTATGCTCTATCATGTCTTCCCCCGTTTTGTCTTTGACTGTCTGGGTGATGGTTCGTATTATAGTGAATAGAAAGCACGAATGTCAACTACAATATGGCCGTTTGCTGCAAAATAGAAACTAAAGAGCGGGCCGGGAGCAAGAAGCGTCAATTGGAAGATATCGAGAAAAAGCTGGTCTCGATGGCTCTCGAAGGTGACACCCAGGCCTTCGGAGAGTTGGTGGATACATACTGGGACAAGGTGACGGCCCTTGTCTATCAGAAGCTCGGCAGGTTTCAGGAAGTGGACGATATAGTACAAGAGACTTTTATCAAGGCGTACAATTATCTCCCGCAGCTTCGCAAGCCGGGCAATTTCGCCGCATGGCTCTACCAGATAGCGTCCAAGCTCTGCATTGATTATCTTCGAAGTAAAAAAAGAAACCGCGGGGTCTCGCTGGATGCCATGCAGGCAAACGACGTTCAGTTCGAGAAAGAGGGCATGGAATTCAATCCTTCCGACTTGTTCAACGAGATTATAACTGCAGTCGGGTCGCTTCCAGAGAAATACAGGGTGGTGGTGACGCTTCGATTCCTCGAGGGGCTTTCCTGCAAGGAGATTGCGTCTCATCTCGGCGAGCCGCAGGGAACGATAAGAAACCGGCTGTTCAGGGCCAACGAGATACTGAGAGAACTGCTCAAAAAGCTGATAAAGGATTTTAGAGCGACTCCAGGCGATAAAGATGTCGATGAAAAATAGAAGCGATTTTAGGAGAAAATAAAAGGTGGACTGTGAACGCGCCCAAAAGCTGATAAGCCTTTATCTCGCGGGTGACTTGGCGGGAAAAGACCTTGAAGCGCTGATGGTGCATCTGGCCGAATGCGATAAATGCCGGAGCGCATTCGAGGAAGCAAAGCGATACGAGGCTGCGCTGAAGTCTATGTTCCAGGAATCCGTATCGAAGTCGCGTTCGCCCAAGAGCCGTGTTTTGCGAAAGATAGATTCCGAGGGCGGGAGGAAGCTGCCTGGCAAATCGCTTGTAAACTGGTTCGTTTTTATATTTTTAATGGCTGCGCTTTGCCTGCTTATTGTTATAGCGTACGTCAGCTACGAGAAAATAAAGCAGGAAAATATTGAGAAAGTGAATCGGACGAGGGCGCAGTTGAGCGTTATCGCAGGCGCCATCAACGTTTATAAAAGCGATTATGGAGAGTATCCGCCAGCGGGCAATTCATCCATGCTAAAAGCGCTCAGGTCGAGGAAAATCAACGAAGAGTCAGAGTACCTTGAGCTGGATGGCTTGACGACAAATTCCGGCGTAATTCTTGACCCGTGGGATTCTCCGTATGTATATATTTCGTCGGGAGAAACAGCCCTTCTTTATTCTGCCGGCCCGAATAAAGTTGATGATGAGGGGATAGGCGACGATATCAGGCCATAAACATTTGAAAATGACGCGCTATCTGTCGTATTCGTAATATCCGCCGCGTTCGTACTGGCGCCTCATGGCTTCTTCGCGGTCCATGTCTTCTCCGACCTCGTGACCTACGAATCCGCCAATCATTGCCCCTACGAGCGCCGCGCGGTCGCGGTTCTTGTAGCCCGCGTTGTATCCGATGACTCCGCCGGCAAGTGCTCCCCAAGCGGTTCCCTGTTCGGCGTAAGTTCGGCAGCCTGCGAGGGGAACCGTAAGCGCTATAGCAAGAAGAATCAAAACAAGAGCTCTCATAGTTTTCCTCCGTTGAAACAAGGCCATATTAAACTCTACTTACTGATACGTATTTTGTCAACCGAATCTTCATTCTAAATCCCCATTTTGCCGGTTCTAAATCGGGATGGTCATAGAAATTGTATAATAAAAATAGAATCATGCTTGAAAAAAATACTTCTGCGTGCCATACTTGAGTTGTCTACACAGAGAATAAAACGGGAGGTTTTATATGAGCAGAGCATATTTATCAACCCTTATCCTCTTTTTCTGCGCAACTGCGTTATTTTGCGGGTGCGGAAACATAACCGGAAACGACTTGCCGTATGTCGCGTCTCCGAGGGCCGTCGTCGTCACTCCGGTATCGCCCGCAGGAGGGATTGTAGACATTACATTCAATCTTATCGACAAGGAAAAAGAAGCGGGCAGCGTCAATCTTGAATATTCTCTGGACAGCGGACAGACCTATGCTACGGCGACATTGAGCATTCCGGCTGATGCCTTGAATCTCGATTCTGACTGGTATCCGGGATGCATCCATACTATTCAATGGGACTCCGTCGGCGATAACGTTGCGATATCGGGAGATGCCCCGGTCGTGGTCAAAGTTCTTCCATTCGATGCGAGCAATCCGGCGGGCACGCCGGGATATTCGGGCGTTTTTACCGTAAACAATACGGCTTACAACCAGGCGCCCGCGATAAGTGTCACGACCCCGACGACACCTGCCGTTCAATATGGAAACATACCGATATGTTACACGCTGACGGATACGGAGGAGGACGATTGTTCGATTTTAGTCCAATATTCTCCTAATAGCGGAACAGATTGGATAAATGCGAGTAGCGGAAGTTTCGGGGATGGGATTTCGGGCCTTGCTTCCTCTTCTGGCGGAACATCGCATATGTTTCTCTGGAATTCCTCCTCGGACGGAGTCGCCACTACGGGGCAGGTTGATACGTTCAGAATTCGCATCATACCTACGGATTTTCACGAGGGAATTGCCAGCCTGACAACCGACTTCAGCGTTGATAACAGCATCGTAAACGTTCCTCCGACAGTTTCCATAACGACAGGCCCGGCGGAAAGCTCCACCGTAGTTGCTACGCAGGTTGCGTTCGAATGGAGCGGCGCTGACTCCGACGGCAGCATTCTTGGCTATTATTACTCGTTTGACGTTGACCCTCCGGATACATGGACCAACGGTACTTCCGCACTGTCGGGTATGATTTCCGAAGGAATGCATTCTTTCAGTATTTTTGCGATAGATAATAACTATGATTGCTCGACTACAATTGTACGAACTTTCACGATTGCGCTCACCTATCCGCTTGAGATTACTACCACCAGCCTGCCGGTCGGGGAGGTTGATGAATACTACGTGGCCCAGCTCCAGGCTTCTGGAGGAACCCCGCCGTATGACTGGTATTGCGTTCAGGGCAATCTTGCAGCCATAGGGCTCTCGCTTGATGCTGCTACTGGAATAATAACCGGTTATCCTCTTGTCAGCGCGTTAGGCGAGAATTCCTTTGCGTTCGAGGTGTATGATTCGGATGCACCAGCAGAATCGGTTCAGAAGACCCTGCCCATAACTATCGTTCCTGCTGGAGAAAACCTTTTGAGAGACTGGCATGATTTCAGAATATTATCCGACGACGGAAATTACAAGCTGATAATAGAGAATGATATTTTGAAACTCGCGCCGGAAGGTGATGTCTTTGGCTCTGTCTACGAGGACTGGAGCGAATATAGTGGAGATGAAATTTTCGACAACGGGTTCTGGCCGGAAAAGCAAGCAGCGGCAATAAGCGAATCAAGCGGCCGATTGACTTCTTCCGATGGAGGAGCCTCAGCATGGGCTATCGCTGCGAGAAGAGAATTCTCGTATCTCGACGGCGATGTTATGGTGAAATATCTGGATACGGACTCCGCTGATACCACTTATGTAGGCAACGTGAATCTGATAATGTGGCTTGACCCGTCCAACGCGGCCGGGATTACCTACGATTGCAGGAAAGCCTCCGGGCAGCATGCGGTTAAGTCGTGGCAGAGAATAAATCAGAATTATACCGAGTTGTCTGCTACTGCTGATATTGGGCTTCAGGCCGCGCTTTGGTTTCGTATCAAGCGCGAATGCAGCGGGGCGACTCCTAATCTTTTCAGCTTCTATTACGCCACGTCAGACCCAGTTGCCACGCCGTCAAACTGGATAGACCTTCATAGCGGCCAGGTGCGTGATGCGACATTTTTCGATGAAAATGATATTTTATATCCCGTTGTCGGATGGTACTGCGAGGCCTCGGCGGACACTTACTCGCCTGACGTTGATTTCTATAGCCAGTGGACGACGGATATTTCGGCGCAGCGCTTCTGGGATGACTCGCCGGAATGCAACATCATCGATTCGAACTCGGGCACGCCGGAGTATTGCCTGAACGCGGGTTCTGGCGGAACATGGCTTCTGACGGGTTTTTCGGCGATACTGACAGAGCCGGGCACGTCATCGGTTCTTTTTATGGCCGGGTGCGGCGATTCTTCTTCGCGGGGTTCCGCGACATGGTTGAACGGGGGAGCATGGATGACTGCGGCGGAGGTGAATACGCGAACTGCGGCCGGCGAGTTGAACGGACATAGATATGTGTTTCTAAATGCCCAGTTCAATTCCGACTCGATTGACCAGCCGACTTTGACATCCATCGAATTCGAAGGAAACAAAACGGCCAACTATTCCGCAAATCACTTTGATACTTCCATTTCTAATATCGACAATATTGAAATGGTATACGTTTCCAGCGGTGCCAGGCTCTCCCCGGATGAAGACCCGTTCGGTTTTGTCTATGACATGATGCTTTGGAGCAATGTTCAGGGTAACAGCCTTTATTCGGGCGGCAGCAGCGCCGGCAGCATGACTATTGCCGAAAATTCGGGCGTACTCTCGCCCTCCGGCAGCCTATCCGGGCCGTGGACTATCGGAGCCATGAGAGAAGTGGAATACGACAATGCCGATATCATAACGGAGTGGAGCAGCACTCACGCAGCCGTTGCGGCATATTCCGCGTATATGCGTCTGCAGTTGCAGAGGGATGGGACTTTCAATTCCGTATGGATAGACTACCGCGCAAGGGCTGCTTCGGGCGAATTCAAAGTCAGGGCGCACAAGCAGATTAACGGCGTGACCACCTCGCTTTTTGAGAGCGACAATATCGCCATACAAGCGAAACTGCGGCTCAGACTGAGAAGACAGGCTTCAAGCAATACGTTCACGTTTTACTATTCGACCTGGAGCGTAGGGACAAGCTCGTGGAATTCCTGGGTTCAAATGCACTCGGAGGTCGTCGAGGATGCTACTCATTTCAGCACAACGCATTTGCTTAAACCAGTAATCGTATACGACATGCAGGGTACGAGCGCGGAATCGTTCGCACCAAGTTGCGACATTTACAAGCAGGAAACAGACTACAGGTACTGGGCGAGTTCGCCTGCGGTATTGCTGACGGGAGAAGATGGCGTCGAATGGACTTTTGATGCAGGCTCGGGGCTCGTCTGGCGCCTTACAGATGCTTCATGCTCTGTAAGCGAGCCGGACACGTCAACTGTCTTGTTCCTTGTCGGAGTAAGCAATACTGGCGCGCTTTCGAACGTAACGTGGATAAATACGCCATTCCGGACCATCTCGGAAATACAGGCAAACGCTGCTTCCGGCATTTATGACGATTACAGGTACATACACGTGAAAGCGCAGTTAAATTCCGACGGGACCGACCAGCCCAGGGTCACTTCCTTTTCCATTAAAGGGGCGAAAATTGTTCCGTAAAGATTATCTGGAGATTGCCACTTGAATGGCATAAAGTAGATGTTGTAAAATTCATGCGGCAAGAAAGGGAGCTGGATATTTGCCTATCATCAGCATGAGTAGAAATGGCAGATTTTTATCTGTAAATTCAATAATTTTTCGAGGGTAGAGCGATGAAATTTATGTCGAGGTTATTGTTGGTCGCGGCGCTTATCTCGATTGTAACAGTTACCGGTTGCATAACGCCGGGTTACAGCAGGGAAGGGACAATTGAAAAAATAAGCGAGCCTGCAAAATCCAACCGGGCCAGGGCCAGCGACAGGTTCAACTCCGCGACAAAGTTGCTTGTAAAGGCGCTCGATACGGAAACGGGAAAAATCAACGACTCGGAAGTAGAGAAGGCTTTGGCCGCTTACAGGGAAGCGGAAAAGCTCAATCCCAACGACCCTCAGATTCAGAAGCAGCTTGGCATAATTTACGAGTTTTTCAAGAGCGACGAGAAGGCAGCATACGTATGCTACAAGCGGTACAAAAAACTGAGGGGCTCCGACCCCGAGATACTGAGCGCCGTCGAAGAATTCGCCCAAAAATACGAAAACGGCGGTAAGTAAAAACAAAGAATGAAACACGTTTGTTTTAATATATAAAGGAGCGGCGGATGAGATTCATTACATGCCTTCTGGCGCTGGCGATACTGTTTTCAGTTGCATTGCCTTCGGCGTACGCTCAGGATACGCCCGATAAGCTTCTGGAAGAAGCCAAGGATTTGTTCGCAAAGAAGAAATGGGCAAGGTCGCTTAACAAGCTCAAACTTGCCCAGCAGCTTGAGATTCCCGATATTATTTCCAATGAAATCGCTCTTTATATTGGCGGCATTTACGCGGAGATGGGGCAGGATTCGCTGGCTTTGCAGAATTTCAAAAAATATCTGCACGATGATGCGACAGTTTCCAAACCGGATTCGTTTACCGATAAAATGTCGGTAATTTTTGAAAAAGCGAGACTATCATTTCCACTCATAAGCGATATTAAAATCGAAAAGAGTTCGTTCAAACCGTACCGCGAGAAACTTGCAATAAGTTTCAATCTGAAGGCCGACTCCGATACGGCGGGTAAAACCGAGGTCAAGCTGAGCCACATCGGCGCGGTGCGAAACGAGAGCCTTCTCGAAACGCTTGTCAAAATTGATACGGCTTCGGCAAAACAGATTGCCGGGTGGGACGGCAAGGACAAATACGGCAAGTTCATGGAAAACGGCGACTATGTTATTTTGCTTGAGGCTGTTCGCAAAGACGGGTGGAAAAGCTCGGCAAGCATTAACATTACTATAGGCGGAAACACCGGCACGCAGGAAGTTAAAACGCTCAAGTCGAAATCCAGACGGATAGAATCGCTCGAAGGCCAGAAGCGCATCGAATACATACCTGGGAAACAGTTTGTCAAGGTCGGGTTGAAGCCTCTGAAAAGCGACATGACTGGCTTCTGGAACTATTTTTACTACATACCCTGGGGAGCGTTGCGAGATGGCCTCGACTACCCGGTAAAGGCATTACTCTCGACCAAATACGTTGGTCACGCTCTCACGGCAACGGCTCCTTTCATAGGGGGCTATACCGTAGGAGAGTCCATGACAAGCTTGAAAAGAGGGGATTACTACGATCCCGTAATGGGTTTTGACGAGGATTCGTGGAATCACGACAAGGACGTGGCCAGCCAGAGAGCAGTCGCTTCAGGCGTGCTTGGACCTGTCTGGGGTCTTACGTATGCCGGGATAATGAGCGTCGTGAGCTGGGCGGGTACGGACGAAGGCATATCAAAGGGCTTTAAATCGTATATCAATAGCAACGCTTTCAGGAACGGGTATGATAGCAAATACTTTTTCCCCAATTACCACAGCCTTGATTTTTCGACGGTGCGGGTAGACGAGGATGAGCTTGAGAAGCTTGAGACAAAGGTCAGGCAGACTAACCTCTCGATTCGAAAAGAGATTGAAGAAGTGAATAGAGAGACGGATTCATTTAATCGCCAGGACCTCGTTCGCTTTAAAAGAGACGTAACGAACATATACAACAAGAAACTTTTCGACCTTGCTGAGATTACGATAAAAGTCAGAAAATAAGGACCGGTCTCTGCTAACGATTGACATCCGTTGCGCACCGGAAACCGAGCGTAGCTCTTAGCGCGAAAGCTCCTTCGGGGTCTACCAGTTCTCTGAACGACGACCTTATGAAAAGCTTGTCGTCGGTATAGCAGCCGCCTTTTACAATCTGGAGTTTCTCATCGCCTTGTTCCATCTCATCTTCAGAGCCCGGATAAAGCTTGAACTTTGAAGATGTCCATTCCCAAACGTTTCCCGCCATGTCGTGGCAACCCGATGAGCTTGCGCCTCTTGGGTAGGCGCCTACCGGGGAAGTGGATTTGATGCCTGCGTTCTCATCGTTTGCCATTTCTTTCTGGTAGTTGTCGCCCCACGGGTAAACGTTTCCCTTGGCGCCCCTTGCTGCATTTTCCCATTCTTCTTCGGAAAGCAGTCTCTTGCCGCACCACGCGGCGAAGGCCGTGGCGTCTTTAAGGCTTACGTATGTCACGGGATGGTCGCTTCTGCCTTCGGGTATCCGGCCGCCGGCTTCGACCCAGTGGGCTGGCTTTCTATGCTTTGTGGCTTTAACGAATTCCATGTATTGAGCGTTGGTTACGGGATATTTATCAACGTAGTAGGCGCCGAGTTCAACGGAATGAGCGGGGCCTTCCCTTTTCCAGAAGGCTTGCTTGGAATCGCCTATAATGCATTTTCCTGCAGGAATATATATCATCCCTTCCGGCGTGGCGAGCCTGTCATTCACCGTCTGGCCGAGGTTTTTCGCTTCTTCCGTCTCCCTGTAATAAAGTGCTTCTTTCAATTCGTTCCTGGCAGTTTCAAGTTTTCCTTTGTCGATAGCTTCCAAGGCTTTTTCCATATGAAGGGCGTATCTTTCCTTTATCGCAGCATTAGCGCGGTCGATTATCTCCGAGGCCTGCTTGCAGAGGTCGCTTATGTCTGCAGCAATCTGCACAGCTTCCCTGCATTGTTTGAGCGCAGAATGGAACTTTTCATCATCGAGGGCGTTCTGCCCTCGGTATATGAGCCTCGATGCCTTGGTTGCGCGCATCTCGCGTTCGACGACCGCATTACCGGGGAACGAGACGCTCATGCGCTGATATTCGAGAATGGCGTCGTTCCACTCATTATTTTCTCTCATCTTTGCTGCATGTTCTATCCACTTGTCTCTGCATTTCAAGAAAAGGCTCTGCGTATCCTTGTCCTTACGACATTTGCTTATAATACTTCGAAGCTCCTTGCTCGCTGCAAGATACTTCTTGTCTTCGAGAAGTTTCTTTGCCTTTTTCAGCCATTCGGTTCGAAACGTGTCTATCGCTATTCCCGCCTCGGAAATAATGGATTTCATTTCGGGCAGGCTGCTGGCGTCGGTTTTTATACTTTTTACGGTATTAGCCACAACGATAGCTTTTGAAAAATCTTCTTCTCCAGCATGCCTTCTCGCGTTTTCAAGTAGCTCAGATATTTCTATAAGCTTTATTAGTTTGTCCAGGTTTTCCCGGTCATGAGAATAGATGGAAGCTTCTTCATAAGCAGCTTTTGCGGCTTCCCAGTCCTTGTTGCGCCTGGCTTCATTGCCCACATTCAGATTAATCAGGTATGAAGCCTCGTTCTTCAAATTCTGAAGCTCTTTGGTCGAGATGAAAAATGTTCCGGTTTTGTTGAACTCCCTCATCGCTTTTTCGGGCTGGCCAAGTCGAAGGAATTCCTTTCCCCACGACATGCGTCTTCGGTTGAGCATGGCGGATATCGTGACTATCAGCACTATAAGGGCTACACCGCCGAGAATGCCGAGCTTGACGTATAAACGCTTGCGTGCGGCGCGTTCTTTGGATTCCTCGACGATGGCCTTGTCGCGTTTTTCGCGAGCCTTTTTGTCTTCGGGAATAATCGAAAGCACATTGTCCCATGCGCGATGTGCATCTTTCCAGCGGCTTTCTACGAGCGCCTTTTCGCCGAGTTCGCGGTTATCTTCGATAGTTTTTACCGAGTTCCTGGTTTCCGAAATGAACCTTGTCAACTCTTCGTCAAACGGCCGTCTGAGAAGCATTTTTTCAGCAAAAGCTATCGCTTCTCCGAAAGCATGCTCCTCGTTGAACTTCTCCAAGCGGTCCATTTCCTGTTCCCACGCCGTGAGAAGTCCTTCCGCTCTTTGTTTTAATTGCACAATCTCGTTTGAATACGGGTCAATCTCGCTTGCCGTATTAAACTTCTCTAATGCTTGTTCGAAACGGTTCGTATCAAGATAGGCTTTGCCCGTACTCAAAGCATCGTCGAGTTCGGTAATGCTGCGATGCACTTTCTCGGTAACTTCCTGCGCTTCCGCCATGCCGGGTGCCATTTCAAGCGCTTTTCGAGCAGCTTCTTCTGCCGCTTGGTATTTTCGCTCGTTGAGAAGCTGTTTTGCTTTATTAATAATTTCGCTGATGGCACCGTATTCGTTTTTCAAGTCGATGAGCCACTGTCGCACTTCCTTGTCTTCAGGCTCGACCTCGAGCGCGCGGCTGAAAAGCTCGATGGCTTCTTCGTATTTCTTTTCTTCGTATGCGCTCGTGGCTTTGTCGACCAGTTCGTCTATATACGACTGTATGACGGCAGTATGGATACTTTCCTGTAGTTTGCCACATTCGAGACAGATGAAACTGTCTTTCGGGATTGCAGTATTGCAGGAAGCACAAAACATGTTATCAGCGCTCCTTCCGTTGATAGCGCGACAGCCTCAGCTTGTCGAGGGTTTTCAGGTTCTCCAGTAATTCAAGCGCCGTTATTACCTGCGCGAAATTCTGGAACCTGTCTTCCGGTTTCTTCGCCATCATGAGGTTTATCGTATCTCCGGCTTTTTTTGGAATTGTTGGAACAACGCGGTTCACCGGAACCGGCTTTTCGTTTAAATGCTTCATAATAAGGCCGCGCCTGCCCGTTGCTGTAAAGGGTGTCTTGCCGGTCAACATATGATAAAGCGTGGCGCCGAGGGAGTAGATGTCGCTTTGACTGGTGACGGGTTTTCCCATCGCCTGTTCCGGCGCCATGTAGTGGGGTGAACCGTAAATGTCATCTGCATCTCCGCTGTCACCCCCTTTTTTATCGGCAATTCCAAGGTCGGCGATTTTTATCGAGCTGTCTTTTGAAATCAGCAGGTTGGCAGGTTTTATGTCCCTGTGTACAATGCCCTTGTTTTCTGCAAACATTAGCCCCTCAGCCGCTTCGTGGGCCATTCTCACCGCTTCCTTTAAAGGAATTTTCGTCTTCCTGTCGAGCATGTCCTGAACGGTTCCGTTTACTGCGAATTCGGATACCATGAAATACCTGTTTTCGAATGTCGCAACGCTATAAACCCGCAGTATATTGGGATGCTTAAGCTTTATGGCTTTCCTCGCTTCTTCCACGAACGAGTTTACGTATTCGCTGTTTTTACATAGACTGTCATAAAGAACCTTGACGGCGTATTTCCTGCCTGAAGAATTGTCATGGGCGAGAAATACTGTCGCGCATGCGCCTTTTCCCAGCTCTTTTTCAAATAGGAACTGGCCGATTTTTTTACCCAGCCAAGGGTGGGATATTTTTTTAGACTTTAAGTTTTTCATTTTCAACCATCGTTGCCATACCATGCGATTTCAAGGGCCAAAATACGAACGACTCAGTGCTTCTTGGATTTATGAGGCCTTACGATTCCACGCATTCCGCTTTGAATAAGCCCGGAAATGCTTTTGATTACATGTTTCCATTTTTCAGGCCTCTTGTTCGGCAATTTTTCCATCATGTTTATTATGAGTTTTCTGACGGCGGATGGCGCAAATTCCTTCTCCTTGTCTGTAAAACCCGCTTCGGAGTTGAGCACGAGTTCCATCGTTTCTACGGATGTGGCTCCTGCGAAAGGCCGCCTTCCTGTAATCATATGAAACATGGTCGTGCCGAGCGAATATATGTCTGCGCGGTGGTCAACGCTTCTCGTCTCTTTTATTTGTTCCGGCGACATATAGTAAGGAGTGCCGAGCCTTTCACCCATCATGGTGATGTTTCCGTGTTCGTCTTTATCTCCGCCAATTTCTTTTGCGAGTCCCATGTCGGCTATCTTGACTTCGCCTATCGAATCGATCATGATGTTTTCCGGCTTGATGTCGCGATGAATGATTCCGTTCTGAAAAGCGTAATCCAGGGCTTCGGCCACTTTCAAGGCTATTTCAAGCGTCTTCTTTGGATTGATTTTCCCCATGTCACGAATCAACTGGTATACCGTTTTACCATCAACAAACTCCATTGTAATGAAATGGACTTTATCTGATTTGCCGAAATCGTAAACATGGATGAGATTGGGATGCGTAAGCTTCGCGGCTGCACGCGCCTCTCTCTCGAAACGCTGGATAAGGGTGTCGTTTTTGGAAAGCTCCTCGAAGAGAACCTTGATAGCCACAATCCGACCGAGCGAGGTTTGTTCCGCCTTGTATACGGCGCCCATCCCGCCCTTGCCGAGGCGCTCTATTATCTCATAGCCCGGGACTGAAACTTCACCAACCTCTGCCGACGTCTTCGGAGCTTCCGCCCTCTGCGGGACGAAGGAAGCTTTTACTTCCTCGAGAATCATGCTGCATGCGGAGCAATTGTCGATATGCTCCTGCAGCAGGGAAGCCTCTCTTTTGTCAAGATTGCCTGAAAGCAGTTCTCCGAGTTTTTTTCTGAATACGAGATGATCCATGTCTTTTTTTTGCCTTTTGCTAATGACTTAAAAACATTAGTTCTCTGCTTCGACTAATTGCGCTCCATACCAACGTGTGTTAAACACACATAATATAATTAAGTACAATAATGCGTCAAGAACAAAAAATCAATTCTGGCTTTAATCCGCACGGAAAAAGACAAAACCTTAAGGCGCAAAGGCTTGGAATCATAGTTTTTTATGCTGATTGGTCTTGAAAGAGCAGGGTTGTTGGTCGGCAGCAAACGAAAAAACCGCCTGCCTCGCAAGAGACAGGCGGCTTATTTTCAGGTAATGATACCCCGACTTGTTTTACGACTATCCGAGCATATCATCCTGTAAAGTATATGTTCGTTACGGGTAAATGCCCCGAATCTTCATTGCTTGTGCTACACGGCTTATCGCGAGCATATATGCCCCAGTGCGCATCCCGGCTTTTTCTTTCATGGCAAGGTCATACGTTTCGTCGAATGCCTTGTCTGTCATCCGTTTAAGCTTGTCATTGACCTCGCATTCTTCCCAGAAGTAAGCTTGGCACCCCTGTACCCATTCGAAGTAAGATACGATCACTCCGCCCGCATTGGCCAGAATGTCCGGCACAAGCAGCACATCCTTTTCAAGCAGAATCTTATCGGCTTCAGGTGTTGTGGGGCCGTTGGCTCCTTCGATAATGACCCTGGCTTTTATATCAGGAGCGTTCGTCGCAGTTAACTGCTGTTCCAACGCCGAAGGAATAAGTACATCGCAATCGATAGTAATAAGTTCCGCATCGCTTATGTTTTCAGCGCCTTTAAAGTCAACGACGGAACCCGTCTTCTGTTTGTGTTCATAAACATCGACAGGATTGAACCCTTCCGGATTGTGAATCGCTCCCTTGCTGTCGCTTACCGCAACAATCTTGTGGCCCAGCTGATGCATGAGTTTGGCTGCAATCCAGCCGACATTTCCATAACCCTGCACGGCGACCCTGACGCTGCCTTTTAAATCGATTTTCTCCAGAGCCTTTTGAGCGGCAAATACGCAGCCGCGGCCAGTCGCTTCGGTCCTGCCGCAGGATCCCCCCACTTCAATAGGCTTGCCGGTAACAATGCCGAAGACGGGATAGCCCTTGCTCATTGAATATGTATCCATGAACCAGGCCATAACCTGCGGATTAGTATTGACGTCGGGTGCAGGTATGTCGGTTTCGGGTCCGATAAAGTTAATGATTTCGTTTGTATATCTGCGCGTAATACGTTCTATTTCTCCCTGGCTCATTTGCTTGGGATTGCAGATAATCCCGCCTTTGCCTCCCCCGTAGGGTATCCCGGCAACCGCGCACTTCCAGGTCATCCACATCGACAATGCGCGCACTTCATCGATAGACACATCGGGATGATACCTGATCCCGCCCTTTGCAGGCCCGCGAGCCATGTTGTGCTGAACCCGGTATCCCGTATACACTTCAACTTCTCCACTGTCCAATTTTACCGGTAGTGATACGGTAAGTTCCCTCTTGGGGCAGCGCAGTATCTTGTGTATGGATGACTCAAGACTTATCTTTGCAGCAACCTTATCAAGCTGACTAAGCGCCATTTCCCATACATTCTGCTCTTTACTCATCGTTCATCCTTTCAATCAAAATGATGCTACACCTGACCCGCAAATAAGTTTTGCCATCTCAATCAAAGCTTTCATTGGTCCCTGGCTTAGTAATACTTTTAGTCATTCTTCACGCCTTTCTCAAAGTTGATTAAGTCCTGATAATGAAAAAAATGACAGCTTCAATATTTCAATTTGAGGATGTTCAGTCCGGCATGAATATCTTAATAAGAGGCAAGTTATTTCCTTATCTCTATGATATTAACAAAGCACCATGAATAAGAGGTGAATTGAAACTCGATGAATATATTTTGTCAAGTTGATTCCAGCAGAATTGTCAAATATTTTCACAATTTTTCCATCTCATGCCGGGTTATCGATTTTCTTGTATGGCATAACACATATTTGTCGTATAATAAATATTGCGGTTCATCTCGAATACGGTGGCTCCTTGAATCCCTGCAACCATTCAATCGTGTCCTATAACTGTTGACATACACAACTTTTCGCAGTAGATTCATTGCATACCAAGGCAAAGGGCGAGGAACTTGAAGAAAGCAATAACAGTCATGTCGCTTTTGATGCTCACAGGCTGCGCTACGTCCATGGCGCGCGTGCCTGTCGCTCAGAAAAATTTCCCGCTCACTATCGCCGTGCATTCCGAAAACAAACTGCTCTCCAAAACTTTTATCCGCGTAATTAATGAAAGCGGTATTGTCGAAAGCGCGCATAATCCCGGCAACGGAAAAGTAGCGGACATAGTGCTGTCCATCGACAAGCTCGACTTGCTGAGGAGATGGAAACGAAATACTTGGGCCTACGTTACCGCGATACCGGGCTTTCCCTTTGCGTTTCTGACTTCCAGCATATTCATTATCCCCATCTACGGGCCTTACGGCGGATACGCCTGGTTTCCGTCTTATCTCGTACCAATGGTCACGGTAAATATTGAGGCGAATGTCAGCTTAAGCCTCGGGCCTCTTGCGACTAAAGAAATAACCGAATCGGCCTCCAGCATGTGCAAGCTGCAGCGCTCCTGGGTGCAACTCGGAAGAATCGACGACAAGTGGTTCTCCACCGTCCTTGGCAGCGACTGGGACAAGAACTACGAAACCGAGAAATACGAATGGCAGGCGTTCTTCGACCCGGAGAAATACGACTGGTCGGAAATAGAAACTGTTGTTTACCATAACATGGCATGCAAAACAGTCAGTTGGCTCGAAGATATCATGAACAAGCTCGAAGAGGGATGGTAGTAACGGGAGCGAGAGCTATGCGCTATTTGTTGATTATCACAATTTTCTGTTCAATATTCCTCTGCGGCTGCGAGAGCGTCCTGCTGCTTTTCCTCGGCCCGGACAACGATGACGATGGCAACGCAATAGCTCCCCTGCAAGTCGCCAATCCATCACCTGCCGACAACGCGACTTCCGTTCCCATAACCACGAACCTCGCCTGGAATCCTGCCCTCCGCGCGACGTTCTATGAAGTATATCTTGGGACGGTAGAATCGGAAGTGACCCAAGCAACGACTTCGAGCCTGTTGTACCAGGGTCAGGTACTGATATCTACTTACGACCCGGCAACTCTTTCATATTCCACCACCTATTACTGGCGGGTGGATTCGGGGAACGCGGCGGCGACGACCCTCGGCAATGTCTGGAGCTTCACGACAGAGGATGTTCCCACCTCTCCTCCGGACAAAGCGACCTGCGTCTATCCTTCCAACGGTGCGACCGATATACCCGTCGACATGGCGATGGCCTGGAACGCCGCCACCGGCGCGACGACGTATGACGTATACTTCGGCACCAACGCCCTGTCCGTCGCCAACGCCACCATCGTGAGCCCGGAGTATAAGGGAAACCATTCCATCCTTTCTTACGACCCGCCGGGAAACCTTCTACACAATGTCGTTTACTACTGGCGCATCGACAGCGCGAACGGCCACGGAACGACAAAGGGTGATGTCTGGTCCTTTACTGCAGCCGCCGAGTCCGCGCCGGTCGCAGATTTCACGGTGGATTCGACGACCGGGGTTACAACAAGCATCTTTTCATTCACCGACGCTTCTACCGGAACTGTATCATCATGGTTGTGGAGCTTTGGAGATTCGGCCACCAGCAACAGCCAGAACCCGACGCACCAGTATTCGACTGCCGGGACGTATGATGTAACTCTGGCGGTCACGGGGCCCGGCGGCTCCGACTCCGAAACGAAACTCGATTATATTACCGTGACCGATATTGCGCCCACCGCGGACTTTACTGCAAGCCCGACAAGCGGCACATCACCTCTGACAGTAAGCTTCACAGATGCTTCAACGGGAGTGATTAACTCATGGCTCTGGAGCTTCGGCGATGCTACCACAAGCAATGACCAGAATCCGGTGCATCAATACGCTTCAGATGGAACATATTCCGTAACGCTCGATGTGTTCGGCCCCGGCGGAAACGACGCGGAGATAAAGTCAAACTACATAACCGTGACCACGCCATCTATAAGCACCGTTTACGTTGCAACGACGGGCAGCGACTCGACAGGTGACGGGACGGTTGACTATCCCTACGCGACAATCCAAAAAGGAATCGACTCCATCGGCGCAGGCAGCACAGTCCTTGTCCTCGATGGAACATACACGGGTTCTTCCAACAAGAATATAGATTTCGGCGGAAAAGACATCTATCTCGCCTCAACCGGCGGGGCCGCAAACTGCATCATCGACTGCCAGAATTCTGGCCGTGGATTCTACTTCCATTCCGGCGAGACGAACGCTGCTATTATCGATGGCTTCACTATTCAGAATGGCAGGGTTGTTGATAATCATGGTGGCGGAATCCATTGTTATGATGACGCTTCCCCCACGATAGTGAGTTGTGTAGTCCAAAATTGCCGCTCGGAATCAACTGGAGTAAGCGGCGGAGGTGGTGGCATTAGCTGCTACCTCAATTGCAGTGCACAAATCATTAATTGTATTATAGAGGGAAATCACGCTGACATAAACGGTGGTGGTATCTCATGCTTGCATGAAGGTTCTTCCCCAACAATTATCAATTGCCTGATAACGAACAACGACTCTGATATTGGGGGTGGAATTCATTTCACAAACAGCACCGCTACTATAGTTAATTGTACAATAGTCGGAAATACAGCAGATTCTGAAGGTGGCGGCGTTTCATCCTACCTTGCGAGTTCTTCGCCTCTTCTGAGTAATACAGTCATATGGGGTAACAGTGCCCCGAGTGGCAAAAGTATCTTTGTCGAAAGTCAAGCTTCTCTGACACTAAACTATTGCGATTACGCTAATGGTGTTGGTGATGTCGAAAATCAAGGTACATTTACACCGAATGATTGCAGTACACTCGACCCGGAGTTTGTGAATGCGACTGAACAGGATTATCACCTGGTGATTGGTTCTCCCTGCATAAACGCAGGCAGTAATGCACTAATACCCGGAGGAATTACGACTGACCTCGACGGAAATCCGAGAGTCAAGAGTATCACGGTTGACATGGGTTGTTATGAAGGTCGGTGGTTTGTGATTCCGGATTCTTACGGTACAATTCAGGCAGCTATTGATGCTTCAATCGATGGCGAGACTGTTCTTGTCAGGGATGGTACATACACCGGTGCCGGGAATAAGAACCTTGACCTCAGTGGAAAGGCAATAACTGTTTGTTCCGAATACGGGCCAGCTTCCTGTATAATAGACTGCGAAAACTTCGACCGTGGCTTCTATTTCCATTGCGATGAGACAAACACTACCGTTGTTGATGGCTTTACTGTCAAAAATGGTAACAGTGGCCCTGGAGGTGCAATCTACTGCTCCCACGCAAGTCCAACAATCATTAATTGTATCTTAATAAATAATATAGAATCAGTTGGCAATGGTGGCGGCGGTATTTGTTGTGACACGGCTAATCCCATGATAAAAAACTGCAGAATTGAGAATAACAGTGGTGCCTTAGGTGGGGGGCTTCGTTGCATATCATATTCAAGTCCTACAATAATCAACTGCATTATATCTAATAACACGGCAACCGGTACTGGCGGTGGGTTTTACTGTGCAGACCACTCCGGCCCTGTTATTGAAAATTGTACTGTTAGCGGAAATAGTACGGGAGAATATGGTGCAGGACTACTTTTTTATAACAACTCAAATGCGATAATAAAGTCTTGTTTGATTTCTGAAAATATTGCTACTTCTGATTGTAGTGGCGTTTATTGCTCAAATGATTCTGATGTCTTAATTCAAAACAGCCTAATATGTAATAATACTGCCGGGGAAGATGGTGGTGGAATAGGATGCTATTCGTGTGCTCCGACTATTTCGAACTGCACGATTGCTGGTAATTCTGGTTATAGAGGAGGCGGAATATATGTAAGTCAGAACGCCATTGCAACTATGGATAATACTATCATCTGGGGTAATTCTGCAACTTCAGCCGGGCATCAGGTATATGTAAATAGTACAGCAACTATAACACTTACCTACTGTACAGTTTCAAATGTCAATAATGGTGTTGATGATATTGAAAGCTTGGGTGTATTTAACTTCAATACCAGCATGAATCTGGACCCGGAGTTTATAAATGCGACTACAGGTAATTACAGGCTTTCAGGGACTTCGCCGTGTATTGATGCCGGGGACAATTCACTTGTCCCGGCAGGGATAACAACTGATTTGGATAATGACCTTCGCTTGCGCGACGGAAACAACCCTCTTGACGGGACTGCGACAGTAGACATCGGTTGCTACGAACACAGGACATGGAAAGAAGTGCTTACTGGACCAACTGCACGGAACTACCCAGCCATGACATATGATTCAAAGCGGGTTGTATGTGTTATCTTCGGCGGTTGGACTTCTGCTGCAACAACTCTTAAAGATACCTGGACATGGAATGGCAGCGATTGGATTGATGTTTCACCCGTAGGTGCTGAAGGAATAGATTTTCCAATTGGGCGTTACTATCATGAAATGACATTTGATACCAAAAGAGGGGTAGCTGTACTTTTCGGTGGAAATGATGGAACAACCTGCCTTAGCGACACATGGGAATGGAATGGCACCTCGTGGAACAACGTATCACCAGGAGGTACAGAGGGAATAGATTTTCCCATTGCTCGTTATAAGCACTCAATGGCATTTGATTCGGTTCGACAAGTGGTAGTGCTTTTCGGTGGTACAGGCATTACGGGAGAACAAAATGACACGTGGGAATGGGATGGTGCTGATTGGAGCAAGAAATCACCGGCCAACAAACCTTCGGCACGATATGGTAGTTCAATGGTCTATGATGCCAGCAGAAAGGAAATTGTACTGTTTGGTGGTACAGTCAATGAGGATGACACTTGGGCTTGGGATGGAGATAACTGGAGCAATGTATCACCGAGCGGCATTGCTGGAATAGATTATCCATTGGGACGTTATTTCCACGGCATGGTTTATGATACGAGATGCAATAAAGTAATTATTTATGGCGGAGTAGATGCTACATACTTCGATGATACATGGGCATGGGATGGAGCTAAGTGGGCCAAACATGTTCCTTCAAATGACCCGTCATTTCGCGGTGGACATGTAATGGCTTTTGACAGCAATCGAGGTGTTGTTGTCCTATATGGTGGATTGAATGGAACACAGTCTAACGACACTTGGGAATGGTAGAGAGTGGCTGTGGAATTTTTTGAAAATATATTTTAAAAAGTTGTTGACAAGCATGGAAGAATATTGTATATTATGCAAAGTGAAAGGGCGGTTGTCCAGTTTATGGGACAGGCGTCCTTTCCGGGTTTAGGAAGGCAATAAAAAAACTATAGAGTGGTGTCTGACAATGAAAAATGTTACGGCGACAGGATTTAATATAACCTCAAGCCATTCAACAACTTATGGCAAGGGGAATCGACGTAAGTGCCGACTCGCCCCACACTGATATTACGAAAATTTGTAAATTCCACCCCCGCGGCGCGGATGCCGCGGTGGGACATCGGAGGGACTTTTGAGGCTTCCGTACGATTTGGGGGAATACGTCCTTGAAGAGCTGCTGGGAAGCGGCGGGATGGGCAACGTCTTTCGCGCCGTACGCAAAAGCGACGGCGAGGAGTTTGCCGTAAAGACCATCCACCCGCACCTCACGCAGTTGAAAAACTTCATGGGGCGGTTCCACCGCGAGGCCAAGCTGCTTAAAAGGCTTGCGCATCCCCACGTCGTGCAGGTCTTCGACAACGGGGTATGCAATCGCGACGGCGAGGAGCCCGTCCACTATATAGTTATGGAATACGTCATAGGCGGGAGCCTGACGGATGTTATTATCGGGAAGCATTCGGACGAAGAAGTGAAGAAAATGACGCTAAGCGTCAAGCTCGACGGCAAGGAAAAGACCGTCGTAATCGCGAAGGGCGTGACCCGCATGCTCCATCAGCTTGCCGCGATTTTGCAGGAAGCGCACCTCCTTGGGATAGTACACAGGGACATAAAACCGGACAACATTTATATAACAAGCCCGGAATGGGACGTGAAGCTGCTGGATTTCGGGATTGCGCGGGATTCGCACGACCTGCAGGTGTCGATTTCTCAGACCGGCAGCGTGATTGGCACGCCGCCCTATATGAGCCCGGAGCAGTGCGAGGGCAACTCCGACGTTGATATTAGAAGCGACCTATACGCGCTTGGCGTGGTGGCTTACGAGTGCCTTTCGGGTACGCTGCCTTTCATGGGGCCGACGACGATGGCGTTTCTTCAGCAGCACCTGCATATGAATCCGGTGCCGCTTCTGACACTCAATCCGAGCCTGCCGAAACGGCTATGCAAAGTCGTCGAGAGGCTTATGGCCAAGGAGCGGCTGATGCGCCACCAGACGCCTGCGGAGCTTACCGAGGACCTGGTCCGAATCGAGCGGGGCTGGCCTCCCTTGAAAATTTACGATTTTGAGAGCAGGGCGCTATTTGATTCCGCCGACAGGGGCGGGGAGAAGGTGGCGTCGGCGAAAGTTCCGCATACTCTTCAAACTGTCGCGGCGGGCATCACGAAGCGTCGAACGCCGCTACCGCCTCCGCCTGACGCAGTGAAAAAGAGAAGCAACCTTTGGCCTGTTGTTTTTGTGGTTATATCGATAATCGCAATAGCGACGTACTTTCTCGCACCCGTCCTGCTTGTTGACGAAACGAGGCGGCAGCCCGTTGAAAAGACTTCGGAAGTTGTCGTCCCTGAAAAAACGACAGAACCGCAGATACCGCGCGAGATGGTTATGGAGTCCAGGTGGGAGGAATTCGATGGCCACGTGAGCAGGGGCGAAATAGCTCATGCCGAAGGGAAGTACGACGATGCGATTAGAGCGTTTACGGCTGCCCTGGCGTTAAACGATGACGAGACTGTCAAGACGAAGCTAATGCAGTCCGAAAAGGCTCTGCAGGCTGAGAAACTCACGTTACAACGTACCGATGAATTCAACAGGCTGGTTTCCGAAGGGGATTTGGCATCTGGAATAAACGACTGGGGCAGGGCGATTGCATCCTACGGCGAAGCGCTGAAGATATTCAACGACGGGGCTGTGAGGGCAAAGCTGACTCACGTGGAGAGCGAAAGAGACATTCTGCTGCGAAACCAGGATAGGCAGGGGAAGCTTGCAGAGGAAATATCGAAGGGAGACGAGGCGGTCGAGTGGGGGGAGTATGCGAAGGCGCAGGGGCATTATTCCGAGGCGGTGAAACTTTCGGGCGAAGGGGCCAATACTTCGCTGCTGGAACTGCTTGAGAAAAAAAGCATCTCCGCAAGTAAGCTTGCCGATGCGAAAGGCAGGATGGACAAGGCGAAATTCGAATACGATTACCTGTCCGAGTCGGACGCCTTGGAAGATTTCCTGTCCGAGAGAGAGGTTGCGCGATATAGAACGAGGCTGAAAGAACTCGACAGATTAATTACGCTTGTCGCGGAATTGGAAAATGCGCAGATGGACAAGGATTGGGCAGAGGTGATAAAGGTTGCCGAAGAGCTTGGCGAAGAGGGCTATCCACCGGCGAAGGCTGCCCTGGCGAACGCGGCGGAAGAGATAAAAGTCGTGGAGTTGAGCAGATTTATCGAAGATGCCGAAAAGGCCGGGGAATATGAAATCGCGCTTCTGAAATTGAAAGAGCTGCAGGATATCAGGGCTGACGAAAAGTATATTGAATGGGAAGAAACCATAAAGCTTAAGCAGGCCCTTGAGAATGAAAAGATAGTGTTCAACCGTTACATATCCGAAGCTGAAAAGGCTATAAGAGAGGGCAGGGCAAAAGACGCCATGAGCGAGGCGCGAAACGCATGCTCCACTTATCCGAATAGCGAGAAAGCGAAGGAATTACTTGAACGCTCGATTTCAATGAACCAGCGGGATATGGCGGAAAGCAAACTGTGCAACGAGCCGCTGAAGTTCGACAATAAATGCGTCACTTCAATAGCATACGGCAAATCGGGTCTTATAGTCGGGGCCGGTCCGAGCACCATGAGCCCGCAGGGAAACGGTTCCATATATGCCCTTGAAAAAAAGGGTAAAAGGCTTATTGCGGAGAACGCGCATTCTTCGGTAATAAGCGGAATCGGTATCTGGAAAGACCGAGTCGTCTCTGCCTCGTTCGATGGGACTGTCAAGGTATGGGACTTGAAGCACGGCATTTTGAGAGAAACGTTCGACATCACGGAAAAGGTATGGGCGCTTGCGGTCACCGACAAGTGCGTACTGGCGGGCACGAAAAAGGGACAGATAGTCTGCATAGATACGGCCACCTGGAGCAAAACGACCGAGTTGAAACTCGATAAGCCGGTACGTTCTATCGCTTGTTGTGAGGGTTTCGCTTATGTGACAAACGGTCCCGAAATAATCAAGCTGTCGCTTCCCGGCCTCGAGAAACAGGCGTCGCAATCAGTCGATGGGAACGCTCGCGGACTGGTGATTGTCGGGGACAACAAGCTTGCAGTTGGAGATTCAAAAGGGATTATACATATTCTGAACCGTAGCGACCTTGCGCCTGTCAGCAAATGGAAAGCGCATTCTCAATTCATAACGTCTCTTGTCGCAAGTGTAGACAACAAGATAATTGTAAGCTCTTCGATGGATGGCACGGTCGGGTTTTGGAGCGTTGATAATGGCGGGGAAATAGGCAGGCTGCAAAATGCCGGCATGCTTATACGGGAACTGGTTTTTTCGCCTGAAATTATATTCGCAGCCAGTGAAATCAGCGGCCTTATGAAGTTTTCTATCAGCAAATGAATTAATAGATACCCGCGAGCTATATATGAATAATATCTTACCGGGCGGATGCGAAAGTTCGATGAGAGGAATTAGGCGGATGTTGCATTGTGGCAGCATAGGCTTTACAATGCGCCGTGAAGGAAGAGCATATTGATTGGCAAGTGACTGTAAGCAAACAGAATGTTGGCAGTGGCGAAAAAAAGAAACAATAAGAAAGAGAAAGCTCTGGTCCTGGGAGATGCACGAACTATCCTCGACTCCGTGGTTGACGGTGTCTTCACTGTTGACAACGAGTGGCGGATTACTTCTTTCAACCGGGCAGCGGCCGCGATTACAGGCGTTCCACAGGAAAAGGCGATTGGCCAGCGGTGCAGCGAGGTGCTTCGCGCCAGCATATGCGAGACCGGCTGCGCGCTCCGGCAGACAATGGCAGACGGCAAGCCTGTTGTATGCAAGCCGGTTTACATAGTCAACATTAAGGGAGAACGAATTCCCATTAGCATATCAACCGCCCTTCTTCGGGACAGCGATGGTAATATTATAGGTGGCGTTGAAACATTCCGCGATTTGAGCCTGGTGGAGCAACTTCGAAAAGAACTGGAGAGGCTTTATACCTTCAGCGACATTTTAAGCAAGAACCACAAGATGCATCGGTTGTTCGATATTCTCCCAGATATTGCCCAGAGCGGCAGCACTGTTCTAATAGAGGGGGAAAGCGGAACGGGCAAAGAATTGTTCGCACGCGCCATACACGACCTGAGCTACCGAAGTGATAAGCCATTTGTGGCGGTGAATTGCGCGGCTTTACCTGATACGCTTCTTGAATCAGAATTGTTCGGACACAAAGCAGGCGCGTTTACCGATGCGAAGAAAGATAAACCCGGCAGATTTAGACTTGCGGAAAAAGGAACAATATTCCTTGATGAGATTGGCGATATCTCACCGGCATTGCAAGTGAGGTTGTTAAGGATTTTGCAGGAGAAAGTTTATGAACCGCTCGGTGGCACGGAACCTGTCAGGGCCGATGTGAGAGTGGTGACAGCTACCAACAAGAACCTGAGCAACCTGGTAAAACAAAAGCTATTCAGGCAAGACCTATACTACCGGATAAACGTGGTTAAGATTGTGCTGCCTCCTCTGCGCGAACGCAAGGAAGATATTCCCTTGCTTGTTGAGAATTTCATCGGCCGTTTCAATAAGCTACAGGGGAAGAACATAAATGGTATAACGCCTGAAGGGCTTTCAATAGTGATGAAGTGCGATTTTCCCGGAAATGTGAGGGAACTTCAGAATATCGTCGAACATGCGTTTGTATTATGCCACGGTAGAATGATAGAGCCAAAACATCTGCCCAGTTACCTTTACCCGGAGAATAGCAGTTTGACCGGCGAAGATGAAGTTGCCGCAACTTCCCTGGAAGAAGTGGAGATGCAGTTTATCATCTCTGCGCTTAAACGCAACAACTGGAACCGCGCAGCTACAGCCAGAGAACTTGGTATTAATAAGAGCACTTTATATAGAAAGCTCAAGTCACTTCAGATAGAACTTCCTGAAAAGGACGGACGTTCGCGCTACCAATAGCGGTGCAGGAATGCAACGTTATAGACATGATAGGGTTGCCATTCTGCAACTATACTTGCAGCGCATAACGAGAGAGCGCCTTTCCCTACTTACAACGTAACCTCTTGAAGGTGAAAGGGTTACGTCAATTCAAGTAACAAAAGTTAAAGTGCTGGCACACTAATTGCTTTAATTTATATTGGAGGTGTTAGCTTTGAGAGTTGCGATACCTGTCTGGAGAGGAAGAGTGTCTCCTGTCCTTGATGTCGCCGAAAAGGTGCTTCTTGTGGAGGTGGATACTGGGCATGAGGTTTCGCGCAACTTGGAGAGATTTGATTCATGTCTGTTGCCACAGCGTGCTCGTCGGTTCTCGGAATTAGGAGTGGATGTTGTGATATGCGGTGCCATTTCACAGCCATTGGCAGACATGTTGCTTGCCTCAGAAATCAGGGTGTTTCCCTGCATAATAGGAGATGTCGAGGATGTTCTTAAGTCATACCTCGATGATGGAGTGACGGACCCAAGTTTTTTCATGCCCGGGTATGCCGGACCTTCCGGACGGCGAAGACGGTACGGCAGGCGTGACAACATTAATCGTTAAACAGGAAGGAGACTGACGCAGCCCATGATAACTTATCTGGATTGTATTCCCTGTTTCATCAGACAAGCACTGGAAGCCGTGTGCATGGTTACAGACGACAGTGCAAAACAAGAAGCCGTGCTGCGTAGGACACTCCAGCTTACAAGTGAAATGGACTTGGGAAAATCTCCTCCGGTAATGGGACAGCGAATTCACACTATTGTCAAAGAGATAACCGGCAATCCAGATCCTTACAAGGTGGTGAAAAAACAGCATAATCAATTCGCACTAAAACTCTATCCTGCATTGAAACAAAAAGTCGAATTGTCTCAAGACCCCTTTCAAACTGCGGTCAGGCTTTCAATTGCGGGTAATTTGATTGATTTTGCCCCGAATTCCACGCTCAGTGAAGAACGAATCGAAGCCACTATACGGGAATGTATCGACCAGCCGATAGACTCTTCTTCGGTTCAAGCACTCAAAGATGAGGCGGAAAGGGCAAACAGTATCCTTTACCTTGGGGACAACGCGGGAGAAATAGTGCTTGACCGTCTGCTTGTTGAGCAGTTGCCGACGGGAAAAGTCACCTTCGCGGTAAGAGGCGCCCCAATCATAAACGATGCCACGCTCGAAGATGCCATCGCCAGTGGAATAACCGAGCTCGTCGAGGTAATAGACAACGGCAGCAACATACCCGGTACAATTCTGGAATCCTGCTCCGATGCATTCAGGAAGCGGTTCGAACAAGCTGACATTATTATTGCCAAGGGGCAAGGAAACTATGAAACGCTGTCTAACATCAATAGACACGTATTCTTTCTCCTGAAAGCGAAGTGTCCCGTGATAGCAAAAGATATTGGTTGCAAAGTTGGAGATTTGGTCATTGTTGAGCGGGCAGCACCCGCTGGCAAGGCATATTCTCGATAGGAAATAGAGAAAACATGGTTGGCGCTAAAACGATACCCAGAAGTGGGTACCTAAGCTTTGGGAAGGAGGTAGATGATGCCTGGTTTTGATGGAACAGGTCCGGCGGGCATGGGGCCGAGAACGGGCGGTGGATTTGGTTATTGTGCTCCTGGTGCAGTTCCCGCACCTGGCGGATACGCTCCCGGAGTAGGCCGCGGTGGATTTCCCCGGGGCGGAGGTCGTGGACGTGCATTCGGCGGAGGCCGGGGCTGGTGGGGAAAAGCAATATCCCCGTATGCCGCACCCACTTATCCGGTGGCGGCGCCGTACCCGGCTGCAGCGCCTTTTGACGAGAAGGGATTCCTGGAAAACCAAGTTGCCTCTCTGGAACAGCAACTTACTGCTATCAAGAACCGCTTGACGGAAATTGGAACGCAAGAGACCGAAGACTGATTACAGGATGAGTTGAGAGTAGAAAGTAGAACTGCGGCCTCCTTCTGCTGTTCTACTGCTCAACTTTCTACTATTTGGGCGGAGGCTGCGGAGGTATGGAAATGCCTGGCTTTGATGGAACGGGCCCCACGGGACAAGGCTCTATGACTGGCAGGGGGATGGGACACTGTGTGGTTCCGGTGAACCAACCAATCTCGCCTTCGGGACCCGTAGTACCTGGAAGGACTCCCAATTATCCTGCAGTCGCTTATCCTCCTGCAGGACAGGCGTACGGATTTCCAAGAATAGGTTATCCTCGTCTTGGCTGGTGGCCACGATTTGGTTATGGTCGCGGTTTCGGTATAGGCGGAGGTCGCGGCAGAGGGGGCCGGGGCAGGCGATGGTAACTTACGGCAAGTAGGAAGGAGATACTATGCCCGGAGGAGACGGAACAGGGCCGCGCGGTGAAGGTCCCTATACAGGTAAACGTGGCGGCGGAACCGGTCGCGGCAAGGGCCGCGGTGCAGGTAGAGGCGGCCTGGGCCCGAGTGGGAACTGTGTGTGCCCATCATGCGGGCACAGAGTGCCGCACGCACCAGGCAGTGCTTGTAATCAGATAGCGTGTCCCTCTTGTGGGGCACGTATGGTGAGAGAATAGAGAGATACAAGTATTGTCGAAAGATATAGCTCTCTGTTCTCAACGGAAAGGATTTTAGGTAAGTGGAAAACATCAGGGAAATCCAGCATCTGCTGGGAGAGGCTTGGGCAAGTGTAAAATTCTACTTCAGCGGTGCCGCAGCGCCTGATATCAAGATGGGAACTGACCTGCGCTTTTGCGAGGCGCTCACGAAGGCGAGATCCTGTCCCCTTTTGCTTAATCCGGGTTCGATATCATGTCCGGGCGCAAACTATGTTTTCGGGTGGAAAAGGAACGGGGCGTCGAGGGGCACAATCCTCGATGAGCTGATGAAACGGCGCGGACTGGGACGAACGGCAGCCGGGAAGCTCATTTCGCAGGTGCCCGTATTCGAGCAATCTCCGGTAGCGATAGGATTGAATACGGATGAGGTCCCGGATATGATTATCTCGTACTGCCAACCCCCCACGATAATGAAATTCCTCAAGCTCTGGCAAACCGTTTTTGACGGATACAATCTTATGAGCAGTCTTTCTTCAGTACTTTCAGTTTGCGGCAATGTTGCTGCAGGCTGTCATCATTCCGGTGATGTGGTTCTGTCTTTCGGCTGCGATGACTCGAGGGAGTTCGGAGATATCGGCAGAGACAGGCTGGTACTGGGACTACCCTATCATCTCATAAAGAAACTCTTAGCCCAGGGGAAAAAGGCGCAGAGTTTAGAGGTATCATAGATGAGCATCATGGGTACACACGCAATATCTGAGGCGGTAGGCGCCATTCTTCAGAGTATTCCTGCGAAGGTGACGCTTGTTGCCGCCGCCAAGTCACGAACAAAGGAAGAAGTTGCTACTGCAATTCGGGCCGGAATTAAGATAGTCGGTCATAATTACATTCAAGAAGCAGAACGTATGCTTACAACCTTCGGCAAGCAGGCTAAATGGCACTTCATAGGTCACCTTCAGACAAACAAGGCGAAGAAAGCTGCCGTACTGTTCGACATGATAGAAACAATTGATTCGGTGCATATTGTCGAAACCTTGAACCGTTATTGCATTGCCATGCATAAAATAATGCCTGTTCTTATCGAAGTAAACAGTGGCAGAGAAGAAACGAAGTCAGGTGTGTTTCCTGAAAAGCTTGATGGTTTTGTGCAGGAAATAAGCATTCTGCCCAACATTCGCGTGCAGGGCCTTATGACAATGGGTCCGCGTTTCGGTGACCCGGAGGATAGCAGACCCTACTTCCGTGCCACAAAAGAGGCCTTCGACCGGCTCGCCGGAATGAATATTCCCGGAATCGAGATGCGCACGCTGTCCATGGGCATGAGCAACAGCTATAAGGTCGCGATTGAGGAAGGAGCCAATCTTATAAGGGTAGGCAGCAAAATATTTGGTGAACGCCAATAAGGAAATTGTTGTATGAAGAAGAACTTGCCCGACGACTTCTACAATAGAATAGAACCCCGGCTTTATCGCACAATCGGCCGGGAGTTGCAGCTTGCCTATCGCGTGCTTGATATCGGATGCGGCGCCTGCAAACTGTGTGATTTCCTCGTCCGGACGTACTCACAGCAAGTCGTTGGAGTGGATATTTCTACCGAAAAGCTTCCACTTTACCGCCGAAAAAAGAGAGGTCCCGTCAGATCAAATCCTCAGTGCATCAAGGCGGATGCGAGATCATTGAATTTCCTGTCAAGCGGTTCGATTGATGCAGTGGTCATGATGTGGTCCCTGCACGAGATGCGCGCACCTATGACGGTTCTTAGAGAAGCGCGCCGTATTTTACGCCCGGGAGGCAAGATTCTTGTAATGGATTTCCCTCGCCGCTCGCTCGCAGAAACGCTGTGGAACGAGAAGTATTATATTTGCCGGGAAATTATCAGCATGATAAGACGAGCTGGTTTCGAGAAGGCAGGATGCAGATTGGTCGAACACAAACAGGTAATGATAGCAACAGGGTGGCGCAGCCACGTTAGATAGAATGCCTACGGCACCGCACCCCTCGTAGAGGAAAGGTGTGAGTATAGATGCGCGGGGCAGCAGTTTATATCGCTGAAAGTGCAACCGGCTTGTATGGTCGGCATCGAGAAGTTAATGACTTTATGTGAAAGATGGATTTTATGACCATGGTCGTAGTTATTGAGAATGATGAAGTCCGCCCGAAACAAGCGTGCACGGTGCTTGAGCAATACTTTCATATAAGAACGGAGGATTAGGCGAATGCCAGATACGGTTTCGTTTCAAGGTGTCGCTGTTGTGTCTTGCGGCACGATGCGGCGGGAGTTGACTCAACTGAAAGAAGAAGGGTTTTTTAATCCAGATGTACTGCTGTTTACAGCTCCTGGGCTGCACGAGTGGCAACCTGAGCTCAAGAAACAGCTTCTCAGCCAGCTCTCCAAGGCCACGGAGAATTGCGAAAGAGTTATCGTTGTCTTCGGTGAAAGATGTTACCTGGACCCGCTTGACCCTTCCGGAGATGTTGACTGGCTGCTGCACGAACACGGCGGTAACATTTCAAGGCTGCAAGCGAAGAACTGTATTGATATGCTTGCTTCTGCTGAAGAAAGAGAGACCATAGCAGGAGGGCAGAAAGTATACTGGCTTACCCCGGGGTGGTTCGAGTACTGGAAGCTCATTTTCAAGGACTTCGACAAGGGTATGGCAAACGAGACTTTCCCCGTCAACGACAAGGCCGTCCTCTTGGATCCTTTCAACATGTTTGAAGAAATCTCACTGAATCAGCCTGAGAAAATACTGGAGTTCTCCGATTTTATGGGAATTGCTATGGAACCTTATCCAATAACTCTCGACCGTTTGAAGAAACTTCTCGTCCAAGAGGTACAATCGATGGATTAGAATTGCAGCCGCTCGGGAGGAAGCCATGGAAAAACAGAAGGAAATGAATCAGGACCTGAAACGGGCTGACGAAGAGAAACAGCTTAAAAAGCGGCTCAACGCAATCAAGCACAAGATTCTCGTGCTAAGCGGCAAGGGCGGTGTCGGTAAGAGTACGGTTGCCGTAAACATATCTGTCCTGCTGGCCCTTCAAGGCAAGAAAGTGGGGCTTCTGGATATAGATATTCACGGTCCCAATGTCCCCAAGATGCTTGGAGTTGAGGGGCGGCATGTAAGCGGCGATGAAAAAAGCCTTAATCCTTATGAATATATGCCGAATCTCAAGCTCATGTCGGTTGCTTTTCTTTTGCCGGAGCAGGATTCGGCTGTTATCTGGCGTGGGCCTTTGAAAATGCACATAATAGAACAGTTTCTCAGGGATGTTAACTGGGGCGAACTTGATTATCTTGTTGTTGATGCCCCTCCAGGTACAGGTGATGAACCGCTTTCCATTTGCCAGTTGGTACCCGACGCCGACGGCGCTGTCATAGTTACAACACCGCAAGAGGTTTCCGTCCTCGATGTGCGCAAGTGTATTACTTTCTGCCGACAGGTTAATACTCCTGTGCTGGGTGTCGTTGAGAACATGAGTGGGTTCACTTGCCCTCATTGTGGTAATGAAGTGAATCTGTTTAAATCCGGCGGTGGCGAAACAATGGCCAAAGAGATGGAGATTGCCTTTCTCGGTTCCATCCCAATTGCCCCCGAGATAGTTCAAGGAGGCGATGCAGGCCGGCCGGTAGTATCCCTTTATGCTGATTTGCCGGCGAAGAAGTCTTTCCTGGAGTTGGTTAAACGAATTATCGAGAAAACAAATATGGAATAGTTGTCCCTTCGCTTATACGTGGCGGATTAGGGTCTGCGTTGAAAGGAGTTCAAGCAGTGAAAGCAAATGCCAGTTGTTCTGACAACATCCGGTATTCCTTGAGCGACTCCGACGGAAAACTGCGCTTTGTTGAATTTGAGGTGCTCGGCGCTCTCAAAGACAGTCAACTGGCAAAAACACTGAAAGAGTATTTTAAAGAACGGTATCTCAAGGATGTTTCTCCCGAAGACATTCCGGCGGACTGCTGTATTAAAGATCGAGGATGCATTGAGGGCATCTTGGAGGACCTAAATGATTTGAAACAGCAATTGTGTGCTAATACAGGATAAAGACAGTTTGTTAAGAAGGAGGTAAGAATGCCCTGGGTAGACTTGGATGCCTGTGTCGGCTGTGGTGTATGTGCCATGGAATGTCCGCAGGAGGCGATTGAAATTGTGGATGACAAGGCGAACATCAATGATGAGAAATGCGAGCACTGCGGCATGTGTGTGAAGACATGTCCGGAGGAAGCTGTACATCCGGATAAGAAGAAACCTGCTCAAAAGCAAATGACGCTGCTGGATCAATGATGTAGGGATATATTTCACAATATAATCAAAACAGGACAAGAGGGAGAGAATTGAATGGAAATAAACGTTGACGACAGTAACTTCCAGCAGGAAGTGGTTGAATCGGAATTGCCAGTACTTGTAGATTTCTGGGCCCCATGGTGCGGTCCGTGCAATATCGTCGGGCCCATTGTCGCAGAAATCGCGCAGGAGTATGCCGGAAAGCTGAAGGTCTGCAAGGTAAACGTTGACAATGCAAATGCTACAGCCAACTCGTTTAGCATAAGAGGGATACCGACGCTCATGATTTTCAAAGGCGGGAAAAGCGTCGAGCAAATTGTCGGGGCTCTGCCTAAGACCCAGATAACGACAAAGATTGACACAGTGCTGGCGAGGTAACAATTCTTATGTGTTGGGGTTCAGCGCTGCTGGAAAACTATTTCGGAATGGCAATTTTCCATATGGAAGGCTGAAGCAGGTTTAGAGTAGAGAGGATGAATAAAGGCAAAAGCTGGTCTGTTCTTGAAAAACAAGGCAATACCACCGTAATGAGCAATCAGAACCCAGGGCACCAAAATGTTATTAAAGAGCCTGCTGATAATGCCAGCATACAGTTGCAGCATAGGATAGCTGTTGTGCTTGATTTGCCTGAAACGGTTTCCGTGAAGGCTTTTGAACAAAAATTTCCGGAAAATACACATTCTTCTGCCAAGACCAGGATAACTATCTGCTTTGGAGAGAATCACTCGCATGAGTATGTAATTGCCAAGCCTCTTGCCGGGATAACAGAAGAGGATATCGAGTCGCTCCGGGTGCAGCTTCACGTCAAACCCACGTTTTTTGGCCAATTGTTCCGGTTTTTCGGCTGGTGGCTCGGCTTTACGGGGTTGTATGCGATGTTTGCAGTATGTCCGTTCTGTGGACAGCAAGGCTGCCCGGTTGGCGTCAGCAGTGCAGGCGTTGTGGGAGGATTTTTCGCGTTGGTTGTGCAGAATGGCAGGGGATTCTTGAGGTTTATAACTCGTAAGCTTTTTGGAGCAGATTAATTCGGGATATGGAGGGAAACCTGTTATGCCTCTTTACAGTTACAGATGTAAAAACTGCGGGCATGAAGTCGAAGTGCTTGTGGTTGGTAACCGCGGAGTACCGGAGAAATGTGAAAAATGTGGCGGCAAGCAGCTTGAGCGGAAACTCGGCGGGTTCAGCGTAAGCGGCGGCTCATCTGTCAAGCTTTCAAAATCAACATCAAGCAGTTCAGATTCATTTGCTTCCACTTGAAGCCTTAATGGATGCAATTGACTGCGGTCGGCAGTTTTCCCAATGCGATTGGTGTGGGGCATGAGGTGTGAGACAAATACTCAAGTCTGATTACGTGAAAGGGCTCGGATTGAAGATTTCGATTTGCGGTAAGGGTGGAACTGGTAAAAGCACGTTTGTGGCAGTTCTGGCGAACGAGTTTCTGCGCAGGGGCGCCAAAGTGATTGTCGTTGATTCTGATGAATCGAATTCAGGACTTCACAACATGCTGGGGCTTAACCGGCGCCCAAATCCAATCATGGAACTGGCCGGTGGCAGAAATAATGTCAGGCGGGCATTGCGCAGTGAACCCGCCAAAGGCACGCAGGAGAAGAAAGAGACAGGCGTTTTGGCACAAGCCGACATCCACGTGGATGACTTGCCGGAGAAGTATGTGTGTAGTCGAAAAAATCTCCGGTTGATAGCTGTCGGTAAAATTCATCATGCCCTGGAAGGCTGCGCCTGCCCGATGGGAGTGCTCAGTCGAGAATTCATCAAGAGATTGGTCGTAGCCGAGGGAGAGGTCGCCATTGTAGATATGGAGGCTGGAATCGAGCACTTTGGCCGGGGAGTAGAAACGAGCATCGACTGCGTTGTTGCCGTGGTCGAGCCGTCTCTTGAATCTGTTTATCTGGCCGAAAAAATTAATTCACTTGCCGGTGCATCCGGAGCCATGTTTGCAGGGGCAATTATCAACAAGACTACATCCGGGACCATGGCAGGAAAAATCGAAATGGCACTGAAAGAGCGCGAAGTTAAGTTGTTAGGCATCATGCGTTTCCATCCAGAGATTCTCGATGCGGCACTTGAAGGACTATCGCTTCCATCCGGAGTAGCAGAGGATGAAATTAGGGTTATAGCTGATGCAATAGTATCGATACAGCCTCTCACAGAAAGCCGTATTCACCGGACTGACGAAAGCGTTATGAGTCTTGAGGAAAAAATAACCAACCTGAAAGCCCGAATGCCTGCTCATTCGGTTAATCCCTCTATGGTGCAAGATTTGGAGGAATTGGAGGAAAAACTGAAAATAGCGAGGGATCAATCCAAAGGGCTTTTAGCAGATAAGGAGGTGTAGTCACATGTGTCTTGCACGAGTTAGATTTTCTGGAGAGTCGGAAGACGTCGAACCCGTAGTGACGGATGTGGCCCGAGTCGAAGCCTCAGAGCAGGGTCTGATAGTATCCGTTCTTCTCGGAAAAACTTACACTATCGATGCTGCAATAAAGAGTATTGACTTCATGGAATCTACAATAGTGATCGAGAAAAGGGGGAACTGATAAATGCCATGGGTAAACAAAGAGATGTGCACGGGATGCGGCGTATGCGTGGAGGAATGTCCCGTGGACGCGATAACGCTTGAAGATGACGGGGCTGTTATCGACGAAGAGGAATGCATAAGATGCGGCCATTGTCATGACGTTTGCCCCGAGCAAGCCGCGCGGCACGACAGCGAGCGTATTCCACAGGAGATTGAAGCCAATCTGCAATGGGCCGGGAAACTGATGGCCAAGTTTGAAACGGATAAGGAGAAAAACGATCTCCTTGAACGACTCACAAGATATTTCAAAAAAGAAATAAAAGTCGCCGAGCAGACGCTTGAACGTCTTCAAGCTCTCCGATAAATGGAGTCATTCGTCGCCGGTGACCGAAGAGGGATCAGCCCCTCAATGGTTCTTGGATAGTATACGCTCATGGACCGGAGATTTTATTGTTGGAGACTGCGCAATGGCAAATGAATTAAGAATAGCGGAGAGGGTTTTGCAGATATCAAAGTCCGCGATTCACGAGATGACAAGGCTGTCCAGAGAAGTGGAGGATGTGGCGTTCCTATCCTGGGCTAAGCCGACTTCCGGTGCGCCGGAGCATATAAGGGAAGCCGCGGTCTCTGCGATAAGGGAGGGGCTGGTCGACGGTTATACCGAGACTGCCGGCTTGCCCGCGCTCAGGAACGAAATTGTCAGCAAACTAAAACGTGATAATAAAATTGAGGCGAATCCTTCTCAATTACTGGTAACAGTCGGCGCAATAGAAGGATTGTCCTCTACCATAATGGCCCTGATAGACCCGGGCGACGAGGTCATTCTGCCGTCACCGACTTATTCAACCCATATCCGGCAGGTAGTTATCGCCTCGGGTAAGCCGGTCCTTGTGCCGACTGTCGAAGAGCAAGGCTTTGCCCTGGATATCGAAGGCATAAAAAAGGCCGTTACGCCGAAAACAAAAGCGATATTGTACTGTTCTCCATCGAATCCAACGGGAACCGTATTCTCGGAAGAGCAGCTTCGCCGCCTTGCCGACATTGCTCTGGAGAACAACCTGTTCGTTATCACGGATGAGGCATACGAGTATTTCACTTTTGGCGGTCAAAGTCATTTCAGCATAGCATCTATTCCCGAGATGAAAAACAACGCGATAAGCTGCTTCACGTTTACCAAGACGTACGCGATGACGGGCTGGCGGATTGGCTACCTGCACGCGAGTGAAGAGCTGATTCCGCAGATTACCAAGGCCCATATCCCGTTCGCCATCTGCGCACCCGTGGTTTCCCAATACGCCGCGCTCGCCGCGCTCACAGGGCCGCAGGACTGCGTTGACGATTTCAAGAAACACTACCTGTCAGCGCGAAACCTAATATGTGAGCGCCTTGACAATCTGGGTTCGGTCTTTGAATATAAGAAACCGGGTGGTTCGTACCTCATGTTCCCAAAAATTTTATTGGATGACGGGAAAACCGATTCCAGGTCTTTCTGCATCAGGCTTCTGAAGGAAGCAAGGGTTTCCACGACACCTGGAATCGCTTTCGGACCGACTGGCGAAGGACATTTACGGATGTCCTTCTGCGTGCCCGAAGAAACGATAAACAAGGCGTTCAACAGGATGGAAGCGTATTTTTGAACCGGATTTTCTTCCCAAATTCCTTCGGGAAAAAGGAACAGGTCGTATCGTGGCAGGCGGAATGGGACCTATGACTCAAACTTTGTTTGACCAGCATGACGTCGAAGTTATAATGGGAATAATCGGCTCTATTGACGAATTTGCACACGCGTGCATGAAAGGAAAGCTCAAAGCTGGAAACAACAAATGTAATCGCTAAATTAAAAAATTTCTCGCAGAGCCGAGTGAGAAAAATCCACCATTAAGGTATTATGTACGAACCGGATAAAGAAAAACTGAAAAAGTACCTTCACCAGAACGGTGAGATAAAAAGCTTTGATGTTCACGCATGGTTGCATGACCTTTCGTACGCCGAGAAAAAACACCTCTATAACGAGGTGATGGCTGTCGAATCACGCAGAGACCTTTCACCTTATGCCGTGCAGTTCTATGGACATTTCTGCGAACAAAGTCAAGACCCGCAACTGCACCAAATAGAGCAGAAATTCGTTTCGGCGCAATTGGAAGAAAAACATCCTGAAGAAATTGCTAAAATCGAGGACATCTATTTCGAATATGCTCGTGAGTTGATGAAAACACAGTATAAATTTGCTCAGGAAAGCACTTGATTGTCATGCACCATTAGAAAAGGAGAAAGCGATGTCCGTTTGCGCCAACTGCAGTATCGAACGCTCAAAAAGAATATGCTCCACTCCAGACGGAGCGGGGCCCAAAGGTTGCCCAACGCTCAATCTCGTGGAAGAACTCAAAAACGCCAGACAAAAATATGAAGATAAAGACATCAACTATCTCGCAGTCCAATCCAGTGCGCAGGAAGCTTCCTGTTATGCTAATCGCTCTGACGAACCCGGATACGTTCTCCAACCGACAAAACCACGTATCCAGGAAATATGGGAATTCGCGCACCGCATGGGCTATAAGAAAGTGGGGCTTGCTTTCTGTGTCGGACTGCGCAAAGAGGCGAAGATGGTTGCTCCCATACTCGAAGAGCATGGCCTTGAGGTAGTTTCTGTTATCTGCAAGGTGGGGCGCGTACCGAAAGCCGATATAGGAGTGCCCGAAGAGGACAGAATCATAAAAGGCTCTCATGAATCGATGTGTAATCCCATAGGCCAGGCCATCGTGATGAACTCTCTGAAAACGGAACTTAATATCATCCTCGGATTATGCGTGGGGCATGATTCCCTTTTTATCCAGCACTCACAAGCTCCAGTTACCGTGCTTGCGGCCAAGGACAGGGTTACTGGTCACAACCCTCTCGCTGCAGTATATACTTCGGAAAGCTATTATATGAAACTACATAAATTACAGTAAATCGTAAAACAATGTATTTTAACATCAACCATCTCAACAAGCATATCCGAGGGTGTAGGAAATGCAAACTCTCGGAAACTCGAAAAAATGCAATCTGCGGCGAAGGCAGCCTGAATATCCGAATAATGCTCGTCGCTCAAGCACCCGGAGAAAAAGAAGATGAAGAGGGACAAATGTTCATTGGTCCTTCGGGAAAGATACTCGATAAGCTTTTAAGCACCACATCCTTGAAAAGAGACGATATCTATATGACAAATCTCGTTAAATGCATGCTGCCTAATTATAGAAAACCGAAACAGGATGAAATAGAAGCCTGCAGCAAGTACCTGGACGAAGAAATAAGGCTGGTTACTCCACGTTTTATCGTGCCTATGGGCTACTACGCTTCTATGTACATTTTCGATAAATTCGATCTCGATGTTCCTTCAAGGAAAGAAATCCGAGAAATTTACGGTCATCTTGTCTGGTCTGGAGAGAAAAATATTTTGCCCCTACAGCACCCAGCATCGGTACTTCACGATCCCTCGATAGAGGATATATTGAGGAAAAATTATCACAAGCTGGCCATTATAAAAAACGACTGCAAGTGGGCGAACACATGACCCATGAAATCTCTTGCTGAGCAGGGACTGCTCGACCCGAAATGGCGTCAACTATACTGCCTCGGTGACTGGGAAAACTGCAAGCGCTACTGGATGGAAGAAAGAGGAGGATATCACCCAGATTGGATGCTTCCCGATGGCAGCATCGACGAAGAATTGCGAGTATTAAGAGGAGGTTAGCCATGAAATTGACGATTATATATGACAACGATACAAAAGATACCGAATTAAAGCCGGACTGGGGTTTTGCCTGCCTTGTGGAAGCGCACGGCAAAACGATTCTTTTCGATACTGGCGAACAAGGCCGTATCCTCCTCTCTAACATGGATAAGCTCGGAATAAGCCTCTCTTCAGTCGAAGAAGTATTTATTTCACATGACCACCACGACCATACCGGGGGACTTTCCGACTTCCTTGCAAAAAAACCATGTCGAGTATTGGCGCCTTCTTCCTGCCGCCAAGTCCTCGATGCCAACGAAACTATTAAAATCAAAGACCCATTCAAAATTCATGAAGGTATCTTCTCGACCGGAGAATTGAAGGGTATAGAACAATCTCTCGTGGTACAATCAGATAATGGAGTCGTCGTAATCGCAGGATGTTCGCACCCGGGGGTCGGAACCATTCTTGAAGCTGCGAGTCAATTCGGCAATATACGCGCACTTATCGGGGGGCTTCACGGCTTCAGCGATTTCTACCTGCTCGGGGACTTGGAGATGGTTTGCCCCACGCATTGCACTCAATTCAAATCTCAGATAAAGTCACTTTATCCCGACAAATATGTTGAAGGCGGGGCAGGTGCAATCATTGACATTTAAATACCCACTCCTTGCCACATTAGAAAAATCCGCGGACACTTTGCCCTTTAAGGTGTTGTGGGTAAATTTATAGCAAAACCGGCATAACACGCTGCTCAGGTTGATATAGACTCAAAAGCCATCTTAAATCTCAATAAGGCCCCTGCATTAGCGATAATCAGTTCGCAGGAATACGTCCTTACATAACCACCTTTGCTCAATTTGCCGCAGACAAGTTCCATATTGTAAGATGATAGTGGTTGAAAAAATGCACTCTTTACGGAGGAAGACATGAAGTATAGGATTGTATTGGTCTTAGTATTTGCCATTCTGCTAATCTTGCCTGCAATTGCCCAGGAAGAGCAGCAAGAAAAGAAAAAAACCGAAACCGAACATACCATATATATTCCCTATAAAGACCTTGAAAAGGTTTTCGAGAAAACCGGCCGGGGCGTGTTCATGCCCTACGAGGAATTCATAAAGCTATGGGAAAAGGCGAGACAAACAGAAAAGCTGAATACCGACCCTTCAGTCTCCGCTCTTGTTACGGGTGCTTCCTATGAATGCAATATTAACGAAACGATAGCTTCTGTGGGAGCAAGCTTGTCAGTCGAGGTGCTGAAAGAAGGATGGGTCGAGCTGCCCTTGGGCATCTCGGGGATCGCGCTTGAAGATGTCAAGCTTGACGGGGGCAAGGCGCTCCTGAAGGCGCGGGAGGACGATTACCTGCTTATACTGAAGAGCAGGGGAGCACACGAGTTGAAGGCCAGATTCGCCACCAAGGTTGAAAGCGCGCCTGACAAGAGAATCATTAGCTTCGGAGTGCCGAGGACGCCCGTGTCGCGTCTACAGATAACAATTCCGGAACCTGACGTGGAGGTTGAAATTGAGCCCAAGCTACTTGCCACAAAGACGGTAACACCCGAAGGTGACAAAACAACCGTTCTCGCGTTCGTGGGCAATACCGACAAAATAAAAATAACCTACAAACCCAGAGAAAAGGTGGCCGCACCACTGGAAGGACTCTTTTTCTCTACCGTCTCCACGGATGTCAATTTTCAGGAGAGGCTAATATCGGTTGGGGCGAAGATTGATTATGAAATACTTGAGAAGCTCAACCAGCTGAAAGTGAAACTGCCCGGGGGATGGAGGCTTCTTTCGGTCGAAGGCCCGGATATCAAGGACTGGCGCTTGGAGGAAAATGAACAGCGCATAATCGTCGTTGACCTGTTTGCCGAGGCTAAGAAATCATACACACTCCACTTGCAGATTGAAAAGGAGATAGAAAAAACGGAATCCGTTTTTGAAATGCCGGCCATAGAAGTTATCGGCGCGACGAGGGAAAGCGGGTTTTTCATACTTCGTGCAGACGAAGGTATCAGAATCGAAGAGGCTGAGACGCAAAATGTAAACCGGGTTGATGAAGCCGACTTTGAATTAAAAGGCGGGGAGGAACAGGCGGAGCTTGCCTTCAAGTACCTCCGTCATCCCTACAAGCTGTCAATAAAAGTTACCGAGGTCCAGCCGAGAATCAGCTTGCGGAACGATTCCCTGATAACAATTACCAGAGAATTCGTTACTCTCGAATGCCAGCTCAGGTACACGGTTGAAAAACGCGGTATTTTTTCCACATCCGTCGAGCTTCCCGAACACTACGTAGTAATAAAAGCTGGCGACCCGGTTTTCGTCAAGGACTACCGGGTCAAGCAGATCGGGGGCTCCCAGGTTCTCTCGGTCGACTTTAAGGCGAGGCTGATAGGTTCTTTCATCCTGCCGCTGGTGCTTCAGCGCCCTCGAACATCGGTCGACGAGCCGGTCTATTTGCCATTCGCTCGCGGTCTGGATGCTTCCGTGGAATCGGGTTTTATCGGCTTGGGAGTGAAAAGCGAACTTAAAGTGCTGACAGAAGAAAGCTCTGGCTTGATTCCCGTAAATATTGACGACTATTCCCTGAAAGTAGCCGACTTGAACTCTTCGGAGGATTCGCCTCTTCAACTGGCATACCAGTTTTACAAACATCCGTTCTCGGCTAAGTTTTCCGTGGAACTCAAAAAACCCAAGGTGCTTGCGACAATTGAAACTCTGCTTTCGATTCAAGAAGAAACGGTGAATGTGCAGGGCGTTATAAACTACAAAATTCATTATACCGGCATTAACACGCTGAGATTCAGCATAGCCGACGAGCTGGGGAAGACGGCCCACATAACGGGAGTCGGAATAAAAGAGAAAAAACACGAGGTAAAGGATGGCGTGACAATCTGGGATATCAAGCTTCAGGGCGAAGCGCTTGGGAATTACGTTTTGAGGTTTTCATATGACATCAAAATCTCCGCCTCGACCCATGAGAAAGTACAGGCGAAGATACCTGAAACTGCGGTACTGGATGTTTTCGAGGAGAGGGGCTTCTTCGGCCTTGTAAAGGATGAAATACTCGTTGTAGGGGCGGATTACGGCGGCAGTATCGAGCCCAACGATGTGAAGGAGCTTCCCGAAGCGCTGATGGAAACTTCCCCTTACGAATCATATAAATACGTTTCTCATCCTTACTCGTTAGAGCTTTCCATATTGAAACAGGAATTCGAAAAGGTTCTGAGCGCCTTGGTTACTCATATGCACATCGAGACTGAAATTTCCAACGAGCTTGTCGCTACCAGCAAGATGATATGCCTCATACAGAGCAAGGGGCGCCAATTCCTTACTTTCCTTATGCCTGAAGGAAGTGAGATTCTCGCGCTTTATGTAAACAAGAAAGAAGCCAAGCGTTCGCGAGGCGAAACTTCAAGGCATGCAATGATAAACCTTTCGGAAGCCGCACCCGGACAGACCACCTTTTATGTCGAAATCGCATACAAGAAAAATCTTGGTGAGGGAGGAATGCCTGCAATTGGCACAATAAGAAACGAGGCTCCCGTACCGCTTGACAATATGCCTCTGTCTCGCCTGACAATGCGGCTCTATATGCCCAAGGGCTACAAATACACGAGTTTCGGCGGCAACATGCGCAGGATTGAAATTCCACTGGAGAATTCGAGTGTCTGGTTCTGGGGCAAAAAGCTGATTTTCCCCGTTGCCAGACTGGAAGCGAGCGATTACGAAATATCGAACGAGATACGTGGAATCTGTGACCATTTCGCTAAAAGTGCGGACATGATTACTGTTAAGCTTACGCGCGAAGGCGAGGAGTTTTCCTTCCTCAGACAGGGTGCAGGCGGCATAGTAAACGCCGGCTTTTTCGGAAAAAAGCTATTCTACGCTTTCGACATATTGATTCTTATCGCGACTTTTGCGGGCTTGATGGCTCTCGGCAGGTTCGTAACGTTTCCGAAAATCGCGATTGCCGCGACGGCGCTAATTGTATTTATGATTCTCGCAACCCTGGCCTCGGGCGAGACACGCGAGTTTCTCAATACCGCTTTCCTCGGCTCGCTTTTCGTGAGCTTATTGTGGGCGTTGATATTCATGGTGACCGCAGCTCGGAGTCTTCCGAGGCGACCGGTCTTGGTAGTTTCCGGGGAAGTGCAGGATCTGGAAGATAAAAGTAGAAGAAAAGACAAGCCTGAGAGCACCGACGAGACAAGTCCGGATGAAGAAACCGGGGAAGAGCCGGAAGTGAAAGGAGGTGGCTCCGATGCATAAGCTTCTGGCTTTTATTCTTGCTTGGGCGGCAGCGTTTACTTTAGTCGGAAATGCTTCCGGACAGGAAAGGACATCGCAGGTCCGAAGCAGGCAGCGATTCGTATATGTACCTTTCGAGGATTTGGACAAGGCGCTTGAATCCCAGAGATACGGGGTCGTCCTGAAGTACGGAGAATACCTGCGCCTACTGAGGAAAGCTGAAAAGGAAAAAGAAGAACAGCTTCCACTGCCGCTTCGGAATCCGATCATCCATTCTTCCAGCTATTACGGGAGAGTGGATGGAAACCAGGTAAAATTCTCGGGTTTAATATCTTTCACGGTGCATTCGAAAGAATATCAACGCATATCGCTTCCTTTCGGTGCGGTCGGAATAACGGCCGCTAAGCTTGACGGCGAACCTGCTAACATAATACTTCACGAAGGTGGATACGCGCTGCTTTTAAATCCTGCGCACGCCGGCTCCGGCCACAAGCTCGAGTTGAATTTCGCGATTCCCCTCAAACGCGAAAACCGGGGGAGGAGCCTGGGGCTGCGAATTCCCCCTGCGCCATCTTCGACAGTTACACTTGAAATCCCCGGACGGACGCAGGTAACTGTTTCTCCCGGACTTTTCACAACGGAATATTCAATGGAGCGTGATGCGACTACTGTATGCATCCGCGCCGGCGGGAAGGATTTTATTCTCGCCCATATGGCCGCCGAGGAGAAGAAGACCAATCTTGAACCTTTTGTTACCGCCAAGACCGAATTCCTGGTTCATCTCAACAGGAAGATGGTTATTGTTCAGGGCTCGCTTTCCATAGATATTTATCGTAGGAAAACTTCCTCAATTTTGCTTTCAATTCCCGCGAATTATCGCATCACAGAACTCAGAGGCAGCGATTTGTTGGATTGGCGGGAAGAAAAGAATGCAGGGAAAAGCTCGCTAAGTCTAAAATTCCGCAAACCGGTCGAAAGCGTGAAGCTCATGGTAACTCTGGAAAAGGAAATGAGCGGCGAGGGAATCGAGGAAATACCGCGTGTCGAGATACCGGGTGCACTCACCGACAGGCCTCTTATCCAGATAATACCTTCGGATGACATTACTTTCGAAGTCTTGTCGAGTAAAAATCTTCATGAAGTAAACGTCAGGAAGCCCGGTTTTCCAAAAGAGAATCGTATACCTGTAAAAGCTTTCGTTGGCTGGCCTCTCGAATGGAGCCTGCTTGTCAAGGCCACGCCGGTAAAACCTGTAGTACGCTCGCTTTTAACCGCGCTCGTGACGGTCGATAAAACGCTGCTAAGTCTCAATTTTCTCTGCACATTCGAGGTGCAGGAAGGAGGTCTATACTCGGGTAGGATTCGCATTCCAGGAAAGTGGGAAGTGCTCTCGGTGGCTACAGACCTGGTACCGGAGGATTACGATTACTCTGTCAAAAGCGAACAGGCGGATACACTGATTGAAATTCACTTGTCGCGAAGACTCAAGCCAGGCTCAGTTCTTCCCGTTTCGGTAGCGGCCCGAAGCATTCCGGAAAATCCTGAATGGGAAAAGCTGGAAGTGGATATCCCCCGGATATTGCCGGAAAACGCATCGCTGAGGCTCGGCACGATAGTTTTCCGGGCCAACGAGGCCGTTGAGCTCTCCGGAGAGAAAATCTTTGGTCTAATGGATCTTGACATTAGCCAGATAGAGAACAGGGGTATAACTCCGTGGAAGGCAACGCTGGGTTACGAAATAAAAAAGCAGGATTACTTCGGGACGGTTTCGGCCGTGATGAAAAAAACCAGGACTTCGGCGACTTGCGTAACATGTCTTGCGATAAACGAAAGCCTTTTCCAATCCGTTTCGCTCCTACTGCTTCGTTTTGAGGAGCGCCCGACGGGACAGTTCCAGTTCATTCTCCCTAAAGGTACAGGAGGAATGGTTGATATAAGAGGCCGGTTTATCAAGGAGAAATCGCTCCACGAGAAGCCGGACGGAGACCATTGGGAGATATCTCTTCAAAAGGAGATTACAGGCGAATATCCGCTTTTTATCGCCTACGATGTTAAGATTACAAAAGACCAGTTGCAACTCGAAGCGCCGAAGCTGCTTCTTCCGGGCGATACCAGGTGCGACGGTTTTGTCGGTATAGAAGCGGGGCAGGGAACTGAGATTCTCCCCGAGTTTTCCGGCTTGAGAGAGATTCCCGTTGCGTCAATGCCTCTTCCCGACGGTCTTGCAAAATATTACTCTCCCGGCAGGTCGCTAATACATGCGTTCAGGTTTATCGGAACCGACTATTCTCTCAAGTTGAAAATGACCAGTCGTTTTATGGCATCTGTAATAACTACAGTAGTTCCAAACGCATATTACAAAACCGTCTATTCTTTAGACGGAATCGAACGCACGAGAGCTTTATTTGAGATATCTTCGGCCAACGAACAGTTTTTTCGTTTTCGCTTGCCTGAGAACTCCAGACTGTGGTCGGTTCTACTCGGGCGAAGAATTGACAAGCTCAAACCAGTCAAGCCCGTAAAGCGTGGGAACATGCTTATGGTGCCGCTGGTCGAAGATTCAAACAATGGAAACGGTAAAATATTTTATGTTTCAGCAACCTACGAATGCCCATATGAACCCATGTCCGGAGCGGGAAGATTGCGGCTTACGACTCCGACGTTCGAAAAAGAAGTTCCTGTGCTGCAATCGAGTTGGAGAGCATACTTCCCGAAAGGTTACAGGTACAATCCTCTTGAATGCGACATGGCTTCGGCTGCACGGGGCTTCAGGCAGCCCACACTCCTTGAATACTCCTGGATTTTCTGGGGTGCTGTTTTGATTTTTCTCCTCGGTTTTGCCTTGCTCCCAAGCCTGTTGAAGGGACGGAGACTTTTTGTCGTGTTGGTAATCTTTTCCTCAATCGGTATTATCTTCGTCTTTTACGTTTCAGTTAAACCTCAGTTGCCCCCAGTAATTGATTTTATTGCCAGATCTTCCGGAGCTCCTTCGCCCATGGATTTTGAAGATGCCATACGGTTCGGAGCTTTGCCCCCGCTGCTAACACTTGAGGAAGATGCCGGT
>Ga0272442_10000226_pt1 | contig 94702 bp, 89 predicted proteins | sample SSMForm2O_FD_200262 | JGI IMG/M metagenome (GOLD analysis project Ga0272442, IMG submission 200262) | Marine sediment archaeal communities from Little Sippewissett salt marsh, Falmouth, MA, United States - SSM-Form-2O | ecosystem: Environmental > Aquatic > Marine > Wetlands > Sediment ...
ATCCTGGTCGTAAAATAGGTCTCGCTCCTTCCTGAGGCCACCCACGCAGTTTCAAGCCCGGCGGTCCCCAGTTTACGTATATCCTTTACCTCACGGTAGACGCCTGTGAGGATGCCTCCGGTCCTTTCCCTGTCGGTATCGCCACCTTCACAATACAGGGAATAGCTTTCCCTTAGATCCTCGACATCTGAAACGGAGATCCTTTTCCCGTTCAGCCGGGCCCCTTCCCCCCTTGAGGCCGAGTAAAGCTCTCCGATGGCAGGGGCATACACAACTCCTGCATCAGGGATTCCTTTTCTCAACAAGGCGATGCATACGGAAAAAAGCGGGTTCTGATTCGCGAAATTTCCGGTTCCGTCAAGAGAGTCTATTACCCAAAGCATTTCTGGGTCTCCCTTGAAACGGCCGCTTTCTTCGGTCAAAAGGCTGTGACCAGGGTATCTTCGCCTGATTTCCCCGATCAGGAATTTGTCGATTATGAGGTCATACCCGGTAGCGGCCTCTTTGGCCGTGCTCCGCATGCTGATAAGCCCCTGGTCTTTTCTGAAATAATCAAGGAGTTCTTTTCCCGCATCCCCTGCGATCTGCGACATAAAATCGATGAATTCATTTTTCATTAGGCTGTCCCCGTTCCTTGCGTTTAAACTCCTGCGAACCTGAAGCCACGGCGTTAAGCCATGCCGATCCGGGTGCTATCAAACCCGAATCCACCACCCAAGCCGGGCGCAATCAACCATGCCTTTAAAAATTTTGATTGCCCCCGGACACCGGCAGGGTGTCAGATGCAGGCAAGGGGCAACGAGCCGGTTGACATATACGCCTCGCATTACCTCTTGATGCCGGATCATGGAAAAGGCAGTTATATACTACAAAAGCGGTATTGTTCAACTACCGGTTGCAGAGTTTTCTCGTTTCCCGTCCTTTTCGCCGGATTGCTGAGGCGCCCGCGCTTATGAATCGGCAAACAGAGGTGTTAAGGAGTTTTCATGGGTATGTTTCCTGTTTTCCCGTATAACCGATAACGAATAACCATGCCAGTATTTTTCGCCTATCACTAGACCCGCGGCAAGAGTCTGTTGACAAGACCTGCAACTCCTTTCTAAAATACCCTGAAACGCGATGATCGATCCGTTTCTTTTAAAGGCAAGACAAACTTTATCTTTCAAGGAGCTTATCAAAAATGGCAGGCAAAAATAAAAAGCCCGAAAAAAAATCAAAAAAGATGGTGTTTTTTTTGATCATACTCTTTCTGATTTTTGTCTTTGGCGTCATGTTTGTTAACTCAAAAAAGCCTGAGAGGCTCGCCGTAAGCGGCATCAACAAGAAGGTAGACGGGTCCGCTTTCATAAAAACCAACCTCGCGCTAATTGAACAGATGTACGTCAACTGGATGCCGAACGATCTATTCTGGCCCACGGTTCTGCTCGACAACATGCCCAACTTTCAGATCGGAGAGCTGGAGGTCGTGCGATACAACATCCGGGTCCTGCGGGACAATCTCACAAGGATGAGGACGACCGACAAACTTGACCCCCTTGCCGAGGAGGCATTTACCTCACTTTCAAATGATCCCTTCAAGTGGTGGTTTCCGTCTGCCGAAGGCAAATGGAAACAGGCGCACAAGGCGCTCGAGAAATTCGACGCGAAGCTCTCCTCAGGGGCTTCAGACTTTTACTCCAGGGCCGACAACCTGATTGAACTACTCAGCCAGTATGCATCCCTGATGGGCGGGGCCAATACCAGGCTCATAAACGCCCCCGGAGACATCGACCGCTCTCTTGTTGTCGAAGAAGACACTAAAAAGGGAACCGGCACCCCCAGAACAGTGGATATAGATATCCCCTGGTACAGGGTGGATGATAATTTCTACTATGCCCAGGGTGTCGCCTACGGACTTTATGAGTCTTTCAAGGCGATAAAGATTGACTTTCTGGATGTGCTCAAGGACAAAAACTCCGTTACGCTTGTGGACAAAATCCTTGAAAACCTGCGCCGCTGTCATTTTGAACCGCTTCTTGTCTGTAACGGCGACCCCGACAGCATATTCGCCAACCACTCTCTCAACCTTTCAGGGGTGTTTAACGATGCAAGGCAGAAGGTGAATTCCCTTATCGTGTCACTCACACAGGGCTGAGCAATTTTGAGGCCGTCGTTTTCCCCATGAAACGGCCGGAAAAGAGACGCCCATGCATGAGATGGCCATTGCGGAAAACCTGATAAAAATTATCAGGGAAGAAATGAAAATCAACGGGGCAGACCGGCTTAGATCGGTCCTTCTCCATGTGGGCGCATTAACGGCTGTTGTTCCGGAGGCCCTCTCTTTCTCCTTTGGGTTGATAATATCCGGGACCGAGCTTGATGGAGCGGATCTGATAATAGAGTCCATCCCCTTAAGGGGAATCTGCGCCGACTGCGGCAGGGAATTCGAGATCAGGGAATTTGAATTTGTATGCCCCGGGTGCGAAGGAACGGATATCTCGGAGCTTTCCGGGCAGGAACTCTCCATCATTGAGATGGAAGTCGGTTGAGGGAAAAGCAGACTGTCATGAAGATTGAAGTGGTAAGAAATATTCTTGAGGCCAATGATCGAATCGCCCTTGAAAACAGGGCGATTTTCGATTCAAACGCCCTATTGGCCGTTAACCTGATGAGTTCTCCGGGTGCGGGCAAAACCAGCCTTCTCGAAAGAACCATCGATAATCTGAAGAGCGAATTGAATCTGGGAGTTATAGAAGGGGATATTCAGTCGAGCCATGACGCCGAGAGAGTAGCGAAAAAGGGCATACAGGTAGTACAGATAAACACCGGGGGAGCATGCCATCTTGACGGCAACATGGTCAGGAATGCCTTTGAAAAGCTGGATCTTTCCCTGATAAACCTCCTGATAATCGAAAACGTGGGCAATCTGGTCTGCCCTGCCGAGTTCAAGGTCGGGGAACACTTCAAGGCGATGATACTGAGTGTGACCGAAGGAGACGACAAACCATCGAAATACCCTCTCATGTTCCGGGAATCGGAAGCGCTCCTCATCAATAAGATTGATCTGCTTCCCTATGTTGATACAAGTCTGGACAGGATCCGGGAGGAATCGCTCAAGGTGAATCCCGGACTTGTAATCTTTGAGATTTCATGCAAAACCGGCCAGGGCATAATGGAATGGTGCCGATGGCTTCGGGAAAAAATATAGAAAGCTCCGGTCAGGCAAACCATGTTTGAACCAAAACCCTCAGATCTTACCAAACGGAAATGCACCGTACTCAGAGGCCCTTCCAGCACAAGGCCTATGATATGGCTTGTCGAAAACAAGGATTCAAAAGCGGTGGTAAAGGATTTCAGCTCCAACAGCGCCATTTTCCGCAATATTGTCGGAAGATTCCTTATATGGCGAGAAAAAAGGGCCTACAAGGCCCTCAGGGGCGTCAAGGGTGTCCCTCAATTCTACGGGGCGTCCGGACTGGCAATCGTTACGCAGCAGATCCCCGGGAAAAACATGGAACAACTCGAATCCTACGACATGATTCCGCCCGATTTTTTTGAGGCCCTGACTGATCTTGTAAAAAGATTCCATGAAAGAGGAATCGCCCATTGTGATCTTAAAAGGGCGCCCAATATAATTCTGGGTGAGGACGGGACCCCCTATGTTGTTGACTGGGCCGCATCCATCAGCAAAAGGGAGTTCCGATTTTTTCCTCTTGATTTTATATACCGCAGATTTCTGGAGGACGACTTCATCGCCATAATCAAACTAAAGCTCCGCCATGACCCGGAGTCGGTGACCCCTGAGCAAAAGGCAAAATACCACAGCAGGAGCAGGGCCGAACTGGTCATAAGATCGATAAGAGACAGGCTCAGGGCCTTTCTTCAAAGGATTGCCTGACTTACCCGTTTTTCTCCATTTATCCATACCCCCTCCGGTCTCATCAGGGCCTCGGGAAGGCCCTCCGGCCCACCCGGCACGGCGACAAAAGTGGCGGGAATCCCGGCTGCGATACGGCCCAGATCTTTTTCAAGCCCCATAATCAAGGCACCGTTTGAAGTGGCGCTCTTTACGACCTGTTCAACGGATAGGCCTGCCTGTCTGAAAAGCCGCATCTCCTCTATCACCGAAGAGCCGTGGTGAACCCCAAGGCTCCCGGAGTCCGTACCGATCGCCATGACCACACCCAGTTCATTTGCCTTTTGGATCTGTTCGAGCTGATGCTCAAGGTTCTGCCATGCCACCCTCGATTCGATCGTGCCTGAGTCTAACCCTTCCGAATAGGCCTTCATTGTGAATGCGGTGGGAACCCACGCGGTACCGCTATCGGCAAGCATCCTGATGTTCTCATCACCCATAAAAAAGCCATGCTCGATCGAGGTGCAGCCCGACTCCACGGCAAGAGACACGGGGATACCGCCGTTTGCGTGAACCATTACACCGATACCTAGTCTCAAGGCCTCGGACACGGCCGATCTAAGTTCCTCAAGGCTGAATTGAGGAGGCCCCTGCCTTGAAAACTCCCTGAGGCTGTTAAGCCCGGAATTTACTATCTTTATATGGTCGATCGGGGCAGTTTCCTCTGATATCGCCTTACCGAGCCGGCCACCCGGTGAGACAGGCCTTCCTATAAGTCTTCCATAGCGTCCTGCGGCTCTCCACGCCTTTCCGGGAGATTTCACCTGAACAGGCCCACTCTGTTTCATACACTCCCTCTTATACCTGAGCGAATGCCCCCCGTAGTCGCCTCCGTCCCTTACAGCCACAACCCCGCAGGACAGATGCTCATCAAGATGCCTGGAAATGACTTCTCTTGCATCCTCAAAGCATAAGTTGAGCTGTCTCTTTCTGATCCCTTCATCGGCCGTCCCGGACATGAACAGATGGACATGTGAATCTACTAAGCCCGGAAGTATTGTGCAGTCCGAAAGATCCACCACACCGGCCCCCTCTTCCGTTTGAAAGGCGCCTTCTTCAATCGAGGAAATCAAAGCTCCATTCAAACAGACGGTAACATCCCTCTTTGCCCCGGCCCCTGTTCCGTCTATAAGCCATCCTGCCTTTATAAAATGTTTTCTCATCATTAATTCCAAATCCATATTCGTTTTCAAAAACACACTATTTACACTTTCCCGCGCCTCTTTTCGCCTTACGCACGAGCGCAGGCACCGGGGCTCTTTTCTTTGCTCCGCTCCGCTCAGCCCCACCCCTCGGAAAACTCGGGGCGGGTTCCCGATTTCTCCGGCCTTATAAATCGGCGATAAAGACGGGAAAAGCGGGAAACGGCTCCCCCACTTGGACCCTCGGCCCCTTGGCCGATTGAATCCTTTAATATTTTATACGACAGGTGAACATACTCACACAGCATCAATAGACAGCAATTTGCCTATAATCCCCATATATGAGGTCACTTTTCCGCAAGGAATAGAGAAGGCCGGAAAAAGGAGTGCCGGTGCCGCAGCCGTCCAGACAGGTGCAGGCAAGGTAAATTATCTCTTCTCTCGTTTTATATACCCCGGGGTTGGGACCCTCAAGGAAATTAACGCAACCCTTTCCTGCGGAAAAACAGACCGGCTCATAAATATGGCCCTCATGGGACTGTGCCGCAAAAAAACGCCGGAAAATTAATTTACCAGCTCCTGAAATATTATAATCAAGGGTTGATTTGATACCTTATTATGGCCTATAGTTGAATTCTGAAATCCCTTTTACTTATGACGAACAAGGAGATACCGATGAGAAAACACCCTGATAAAGACCTGGATGAAATAGAGATCATGGAAGATTTTGAACAAGACCCTGACTACGCCTACGATGAATCCGACGCCGGCCGCAACAGGGCTCGTTACGGTTCAGGCTCCGCAGCCAGGCTCCCTCTATTCCTCGGTATCGCACTGGGTATAGTTGTTGTCATCCTGGTCCTCCTGTTCAGGGGCGGACAAGGCATTTCCCAGGATGAGCTTAAGGCCCTTAACTCGAAGCTGGAAAGGATGGACACGAAGATAGCCCGAATTGACGCGGTGGAAAAAAGGATCACCCTGCTTGAAAAGGAAATTAGTCGGGCCGCGGCCGATCTTGAATCCGATTCAAAGACCCTGGCCGGGTTAAAAAAGAGGATCGATTCCCTTGACAAGAAAGTGGCGCCTCTTCCAGCTAAAAAGGCCTCGGCAGGTTCGTCCCCCGGCAAAGGTACCGCTTCTTCAAAGACACTCTACTATGTCGTCAAAAAGGGAGACACACTTTACGGTATTTCCCGCAACCGGGGAATCCCCCTGAAAGAGCTCTGCAGCATAAACGGGCTGAATGCCAAGGCCGGGATTAAACCGGGCCAGAGATTGCGTTTATCAAAATAACGCGGCACGGCCATCCCGCGGTTAATCGAAGTCACCGGTAAAATTTCCGGACGCCGAGTCCGCGCAATTCCGGGCACTTTCAATTTCAGTGATCTTTGGCCACTTATCCCGATCCCTTAAGTCAAAACCGTTATTTCCGACCTGGTTCATAGAACCGGGTTTTTCATCTTTGAACAGGCCCATCCCGTTTGACGACAATCCGGTCAATGGAAGGAATCGACAACCCCCAGGCAGTCCCGGGACACAGGCATTGAATATAAAGGACATCTTTAAACGAACTGAAAAGGAAGAGGGGGTCATCCGCGGCATACTCCGGGCACTTCCCATCGTAATGGGCTATGTGCCGGTGGGTTTCGCCTTCGGGGTCCTGGCTCAAAAGGCGGGCATTTCCTTTTTGAATACCGTTGCCATGTCCCTGCTGGTATATGCGGGCGCGGCCCAGTTTATCGCGGTCGGCCTCATTGAGGCCTCCGTACCGGGTGTTTCGATCGTCCTGACCACCCTCATAGTAAATCTCAGGCACCTCATAATGACTTCGGCCCTGGCTCCCTTTCTCAAGGGGTGGAAGGCATCGGAGCTTGCAGCCTTCTCCTTTCAGGTCACGGATGAAACATTTGCGGTGCATTCGACCAGTTTCGGATCCACCAGCCTGGTCAAAAGGGAGGTCTTCGCGACAAACGTGACCGCGCAGTCGGCATGGGTCGCAGGGACATGGATCGGCGCCCGGGCCGGACGTCTGGTTGCCGATGTAGAGGCATACGCACTCGACTATGCCCTTCCCGCCCTGTTCATAGCACTCATAGTGCTTCAGATAAAAAAAATAAATCAGGTCTTACTGGCAATTATCACCGGTTCCCTGTCGGTTTTGCTTCTGCTGGCCGGCATGGATCGGTGGAATATAATAATCGCGACACTCATAGGCGCCACCCTGGGGGTATTATTTGAACAATGGGATCCGAAGGCATCTTCCTGACAATAATGGGAATGGCGGTTGTGACCTATATTCCCCGTTTTCTTCCTTCCATGCTTCTTTCATCGAGACCGCTTCCTCCACGCGTAATCGCGTGGCTCGGGAATGTCCCTGTCTCGGTACTTTCCGCCATGCTTCTGCCTTCACTTCTGATAAGGGATGAGGGGTTGAAACTTGGATTGGACAATGTCTTTGTCTGGGCCGCCATCCCGACCCTGATTGTGGCCTGGAAAACGCGAAGCCTCTTCGGTTCCGTGCTTACAGGTATGCTGGCAGTGGCATTATGGCGGTCTCTGGCAGGATTATAGTCCGGGCACCCGGGGCCTCATCTCTCTGAGGGCATTTCAAAGGCCGCATCAAAACCTGAACCCTTATATACCCAGGTATGCCTTTCTCACCTCTTCGTTTGAAAGCAGATTGCCCGCCTTGTCCATCATTGTGATACATCCGTTTTCCATGACATATCCCCTGTGAGCGACCTTCAGGGCGAGGTTTGCGTTCTGCTCCACGAGAAAGATGGTGGTATTGTTTTCCCTGTTGATTTTTTCAATTATATCGAAGATCTGTCTTACAAAAAGAGGTGCAAGCCCGAGTGAAGGCTCGTCCAGCAGGAGCAGTCTGGGCCTGGCCATAAGCGCCCTTGAAATCGCCAGCATCTGCTGCTCGCCGCCGCTCAGGGTCCCTCCGGCCTGATTCCTTCGCTCCGCCAGGATCGGAAAAAGCCCGAACACATACTCCTTGTCCTTTTGTATCTCATCGGTGTCGTTTCTTAAAAAGGCCCCCATATCAAGATTTTCCGAAACCGTGAGGTATGGGAATATCCTGCGTCCTTCAGGCACCTGGCTGACACCAAGCGCCACTATCAGGTCGGGACTCATATCATGGATAGGTTCATCCATGAAGAAGATTTCACCCGATCTGGCAGGAACTATGCCGGAGATTGACATAAGGGTGGTTGTCTTCCCGGCGCCGTTGGCACCGATGAGTGTGACGATCTCTCCTTCGGAAAGCTCGATGCTGACATCCTTCAGGGCCTGGATATTTCCATAGAATGTTTGGATATTTTTGAGCTTAAGCATCGAGTTCTTCTCCAAGATAGGCCTTTATGACCACGGGGTTGTTTTTGATCTCTTCAGGCGTGCCCTGGGCTATCTTTTTCCCGTAGTCAACCACAAAAATCCTGTCCGACAGACTCATCACCAGCTTCATGTCATGTTCGATAAGAAGTATGGAGATGTCCTCCGTATCCCTGAGCTTTGTAATGAGTTGATCAAGCTCTCTCGTCTCAAGGGGATTCATCCCGGCCGCCGGCTCATCCAGCAGGAGCAGAAACGGCTCGGTACCCATGGCCCTTGCGATTTCAAGGCGCCTCTGCGCTCCGTAGGGAAGATTCATTGCCAGTTCGTTCACATACTGGGAAAGCCCTATCTTCTCAAGTATGACGTAACTGTCTTCAATGATCCTTTTTTCCTCTTTTCTGGTGGAAATCCCCCTGAAGATGGCCCCGGCGATTCCCGAATGAGTGCGGCAGTGCCGGCCGATCATCACGTTTTCGAGCACCGTCATGTTCGGAAAAAGCCGTATATTCTGGAAGGTCCTCGCAAGCCCCTTCTTGGTCACCTTGTTGGGCTTAAGCCCGTTTATCCTGTCTTTCTTCTTGCCTGGCGGCTCGATAAATATGTCCCCGGCCGTGGGATCATACATGCCGGTAATGCAATTAAAAAAGGTCGTCTTGCCGGCCCCGTTAGGCCCTATAAGGGCTACGATCTCACCTTTTTTTACATCTATGTCCACCTTGTCCAGGGCCCTTAAGCCCCCGAAATTCATAGTCAGTTTCTGTACGTTGAGTATAGTTTCCATGTCTTCTATTCTTTTCGGCCTCCGCCTTCACCACCTTCAAACTTGTATCTGCGACGTACATTGGTGATGAGTCCCCCCGGACGAAAGACCATCATGGTAACAAGGACCGCCCCGAAGATCAGCATGCGGTATTCTGAAAACGCCCTCAGATACTCCGGCAGGAGGATCAGAACCAGCGCCCCCATTATCACTCCAACCACTGAACCCATGCCGCCCAGCACAACCACGCAGAGGATTATAACCGATTCCCAGATGGTGAAGCTGGCAGGGTTTACAAAGGTGGTCTTGGCCGCGAAAAGCACCCCGGCCATCCCGGCCCATGTTGCGCCCAGGGCAAAGGCGGTGAGCTTTGTCTTTGCCTTGTCTATTCCCATGGCCTGGCAGGCGATTTCATCCTCCCTGAGCGCTATCCATGCCCTTCCGATCCTTGAGTCCTGGAGCCGGTTTACCACAAAAATGGTAAATATGCAGAGTCCTACCATTATATAATAGGTATATATCGTGGCACTGTGAACAGACAGGTTCATACCGAAAAAGGAGGGCCTCGGTATGTTGGCGATGCCGCTCGGGCCGAATGAGAACTCGTTCCAGTTTTCAAGAATGAGCCTGATTATCTCACCGAACCCGAGAGTCACGATGGCAAGATAGTCTCCTCTGAGTCTCAGTACCGGATAACCGAGAAGTATTCCGAACATGGCCCCCAGCCCTGCCGCGATAGGTAGGACAGTCCAGAAACCGAGCCCGAAATGGTAATTCAAAAGGGCGTAACTGTAAGCGCCAACGGCGTAAAAGGCCACATATCCCAGGTCGAGAAGCCCAGCAAGGCCTATAACTATATTGAGACCCAGACCAAGCATCACATATGTAAGGGCGGTTATCAGGATACTGGTCTGATACATTGAAAACACAAAGGGAAAGAACATTACTATGATGCATACGGCCACAACCACAGGCACCGAGATCTTCCGGTTTTCAAGGATCTTCTGGGCCAGAGGTTTTGCGTCCGATGGGCCGTTATCAGCCTTCTTACCGCCCCTCTCCTTGCGCTTCAGCATATACCGCCACACCATTGAGAGCGCGAAACTGCCGATCCCGACCATGTAGAGGTTATTCCAGCGCCATTCGACCACGTTTTCTATGGTGTTCACCCTGATGACCATGATTGGAAAGGTCAGGAACATGAACCAGGCGGAGGCGAGAAGTGATTTTTTTATTTCATTTAAGGAAAACATGTCAAAATATAAGGAAACCCCTATAAAAGGCCTTTACACCTTCTGATTCTCTGATCGTCCCAGGATGCCCGCAGGCCTGAAGATCAGAATGAAGACAAGGAAGAGAAAGGCGAATACGTCTTCATAATCGCTTGAGATATAGCCGGTGGCAAAGGACTCTGTCCACCCCAGCACGAAACTGCCCAGAACGGCTCCCGGAATGCTCCCGATGCCGCCCAGAACCGCCGCGACGAATGCCTTTATTCCCGCGATAAAACCTATGTAAAAATTTATCATGCCGATATGAGAGGCTATAAGCACTCCGCCTAATGCGGCGGTGGCCGATCCCACGACAAAGGTGACCGAAATCACCCTGTTTACATCTATCCCCACAAGGGCGGCCATCTGCTTGTCCTGGGATGTGGCACGCATCGCCTTGCCCGTCCTGGTAAACTTTATGAGATAGGTAAGAAGGATCATGACAACGGCGGTGCAGATCAGTATGACAAGCTCCTGTGAAGAGATGATATGCGCAATAGGCTCCATGAATTCAAAGTCTGGAATCAGGCTCGGAAACGGCAGAAAGTCGGAGGTCTGGGCGATCAGCACATAGTTCTGGAGGAAAAGAGACATCCCGATGGCACTGATGAGTGCGGAGAGTCTGGGTGCGTTTCTAAGCGGCTTGTAGGCGATTTTTTCGATCGTAAAACCATAGGCGCTTGAATAGATAACCGCGACAATGGAGGCGATAACTATGATGGCAATGTGATTCAGACCGAGCAGGGTCAGGACACTGGCGACTATGAGCCCTATAAAGGCCCCGATCATGTAGATCTCCCCATGGGCGAAGTTTATCAATTCAATGATCCCGTAGACCATTGTGTAGCCCAGTGCTATCAGGGCGTAGATACTGCCGCGGGTCAATCCGCCGAAAAATAATTCAAGGAAATATTCCATATCGGGTATTATTCCAAAGGGCCCTTGAGACAGCGCGGGGCGCAAGATAATTGAGACGGCTTGGAACAAAAACCAGGGGCGGACAAAAACGTCCGGCCCCCGGTTTCAGATTCCTGGTTAACTACTTGAGTTCCACATACTGGCCATTCTGGACCTGGTACATGGCAAATCCGATTCCGATCGGATCACCCTTCTTATCAAAGCTGATATTTCCGAAAGGGGTGTCCACATATTCGGTCTGAAGTGCCTTTTTGACCGCGTCGAAATCGGTTGAACCTGCCTTTTCCACGGCATTGAGAAGCGCCATGGTGGCGGTATAGGCATTCAGGAAAAAGGCGCCCGGATCTGAGCCGTATGCCTTCTTATGGGCCTCTGTGGCGGCGACCGCCAGAGGGTTTTGGGAGACATCATTAGGTCCTGTTGCGTATACGTCTTCAGCGTACTTTCCAGCGACCTTGATAAAGGTGTCGTCCTTTACACCGTCATCAGAGATAAAGGGTATTTTCAGTCTCTTCTTTTTCATCTGCATGACGATCTTGGATGCCTCGGGGTGATAACCGCCGAAGATTACGCCGTCGGCCTCGGAACGTTTGATCTTCTGTACTACCGCCGAATAGTCAACAGCACCGGGGGTAACGCCTTCAAAAAGAACGACTTCCGCCTTCCCGTCCTTTTCGATGAATTCCTTGGCAAACTCGGCCAGGCCCTTGCCATAGTCACCCTTGTCATGGATAACGGCGATCTTTTTGAGCCCCAGTTTGTCTGTGGCGAAATCAACCTCAAGCCTTGCCTGTGCGTCGTCGGAGGCGATCGTCCTGAAAAAATTGGGGTAGTCGCCGCTCTGGGTCAGGGGAGGATTAGTGGCCGATGGTGACATGCATATGATATTTGAATCCTTGTAAATACCCAGGGCCGACTTCGTGGCGCCGCTGCAGATGTGTCCCATCACAATATCAACGCCCTGAGACAGCAGCTTTGTGGCCGTGTTTGTGGCAACTTCAGGCTTGCATGCATCATCTTCCACCAGAAGCAGGACCTCCCTGCCCAGGATTCCTCCCTTCGCGTTGACATCTTTGACCACCAGTTCAGCAGCCTTTACGGAAGGTATGCCATAAGACGCAAGATCTCCGCTGTGAGCACCGGCAACACCCAGCTTAATGACAGGTTTCTTTGTTAATTCTTCTATCTTCTTTTTGAGTTGAGCATTTTCGGCTTCTAAATCAGCGATCTTTTGTTTTAACTCCTGGATTTCCTTGGTCTTGTCTTCTGCTTTTTCACCGCAAGAACAAACCGAGAAAACCATGAATACAATCATTACAAATAATGATAACTTTCGCATATACCCTACCTCCTTAATGTTTTGGAATTGCAACCTTCGGGAACTCCCGTTTATAATGGGATAAAAAAGTCAAGTCAAGCCAAAATCACATAGGAAAGAGGCTCTTCCCATTTTTGCCCCAATTACGGGATCGAACTCAGGGCTCCCTCAGCAACCTCTTTTTTGCCTGACGCACCGACCCGGTAATCTTTAAAATCAAAGCGGGTATGCACTCTATTTTATTAAAATCGCTAAAACCCCGCCCTGCTTTTATTTCTACCCGAAAAATATTGTTCTTGCATGACCCGTCTCAGATAAGTAAAATTGAACACGACAGTACGGCCTTAAGCGATTGATTCACACATGTGTTTTCCACGCGGATCAGATGCATGCCCGTTCATGTTTCTCTCGTCAAAAGGTCTGCTGAGGCTCAGCTTTTTGGAGGATATGATGACCGGTTTAAAGGCAAAAGATTTAATGAGAAGTGAAATCCTGACAGTCAACCCCGATTGGTCGATCGACCAGCTGGCGGATTTCTTCGTTGAAAACTCTATCTCCGGAGGCCCTGTCACTACAAGGGAAGACAAGCTGATAGGAGTTGTCTCCTTAACCGATATCGTCCGCCACAGCAGCATGCCCGGAAGAGACCTGCCCAGGGAAGACACAAGCGATTACTACCTTTACGGCCTCGAGCCACAGTATTCCCCGCAGGAACTCAAGACCTTCCATATCGAAAACGAGACGGAGACAAGGGTACGCGACATAATGACGCACGTCATATTCGAGGTAAACGAAGACACATCGATCAAACAGGTTGCGGATGCGATGATTCGAGGAAGGATTCACAGGGTTTTCGTCACAAAAGAGAAGAAGCTGGTTGGAATTATAAGCGCGCTGGACATGCTTGGTATCATAAGGGATATGTAAACGCCGCCTGGACCCCACGAACCTGAATCAAGCCGACCTTGGTGTGATATGACGATTTCCGAAATCGATTATTCCCACCTGGACAGACCGGAGGTAATAACCCTCCTTTTTCATCCCAGACCGGAGTGGGGCGGAACCGGACCCAGGACGCCCGTGCGGGACGTCATGGTCGATGTCGATGAAAACATCGCCGTTTCAGGCCGCCTTCATATGAGATCAAACAGCGGGGCCAACATCCTTTTCTTTCATGGAAACGGGGAGATTGCGGCCGACTACGATCAACTGGGACCTCTCATAAACAATATGGGAATAAATTTTCTGGTCTTCGACTACAGGGGCTACGGTCTGTCTACAGGCTCACCCACGGTAACCGCCATGATGCGCGATTGCCACCTCGTCTATGATTTTGTCGCCAGGTGGCTCAAGAAAAACAGCTTCACCGGCCCCCTTATCGTCATGGGAAGATCACTTGGAAGCGCGTCGGCCCTGGAACTGGCATCCGCTTACATGGGACAGGTGAGCGGCCTTGTGGTGGAAAGCGGATTTGCCGATACCGGACCGCTTCTCCAGGTGCTGGGTATCGATCTCAGGGCCATGAGATTTAAAGAGAAAAAGGGTTTTGGAAACAGGAAGAAGATGGCGGGGTTCAAAAAGCCCACGCTCGTTATCCATGCGGAAAAAGACCACATAATATCTCTTTCGGAAGGCCTGGCGCTCTACGAGGCCTGTGCTTCCGAGAGAAAATATCTCCTCCAGATACCGGGGGCAAACCACAATACCATCTTTTCACACGGCCTTACCGAATATATGACGGCCCTGAAAAATCTTGCGGAAAGCCTCCGGTAGTCTTCTATTCATCGGCCTCCAGAAAAGCCCTGCACCCCTTGTAGGTCATGTAGAGATCCCCTTTATGGGCGACTTCAAAGGGTGCATGCATGGAAAGGACCGGTACGCCGTAGTCTATGACGTCCATCCCGTAAACGGCCAGAAACTTTGCAACCGTGCCGCCTCCCCCCTCATCCACCTTTCCGAGCTCTCCTGTCTGCCAGGTCACCTTTTCCGAGTTAAAGAGCCTTCTGAGCCATCCCGCGTATTCGGCGCTTGCGTCATTGGCTCCTGATTTGCCCCCATGGCCGGTAAATTTTGTCACGCACACACCGTAACCCAGGCGGGCGGCGTTCATCTTTTCGTGGACCTCCTGGTAATCCGGGTCAAGCGCGCCGTTTACATCGGCTGAAAGGGCCTTTGATCTTGAAAGGATATCCAGAACCTTGTGCGAACCCGCATCATGCCCCATCACGTTCATGGCCCTTGCGATGACAGCTTCAATCAGCTTTGACTTCGCCCCTGTGGCCCCTTCGCTTCCTATCTCTTCCTTGTCAACGAAAATTATTACGGAGGTCCTGTCACTGTCTTTTATGTCAAACAGGGCCTTGAGGCTCGTAAAGGCCGAAGACCTGTCATCATGCCCGTAGGCCCCTACAAGGGATCTGTCCCACCCCACATCCTTTGCCTTTCCCGCCGGGACCACCTCTATCTCGGCACTTATGAAATCCTCTTCCACAAGACCGTATTTTTCGTTAAGGATGTTCAAGAGCGCCAGTTTAAAACGATCCTTTGTCTCCCTGTCCCCGATCGGAATAGAGCCTGCGATTACATTGAGCTTTTCTCCCGGGATAGCCTCCCCCAGCTTCTTGTCATACTGGCTCTTTCTGGCAAGATGGGGCAGCAGGTCGAGCACGCAGAAGACAGGGTCTTTTTCATCCTCCCCCACCACGATATCAAGGGCTTGACCGTCCGCTCTTATGAAACGGCCATGAATGGCAAGGGGACGGGTAACCCACTGGAACTTCTTTATCCCTCCATAGTAGTGGGTCTTCAGAAACGTAAGATCCACATCCTCGTAAAGGGGGTTCTGTTTCAGATCGAGCCTGGGGGCGTCTATATGAGAAACGATAAGTCTTACGCCGTTATCGATTGCGCCTTTACCCGGCCTTACAAGGGCGATCGTTTTTTCCTGAAAGACCATGAAAAAGGGTTTGCCTGATCCGGGCTTGGGTTTCTCTGAAAATCCCTTTTCTTTTGCCGCATCCCGTATCGCGACAACTGCCTCCCGCTCCGTCTTTGCCCGATCCAGAAATTCCTTGTATTCATCGCACAGGGCAAATGCCTTTTTTCTTTCCGAGGCACCAAGCTCATCCCACACAAGTCTCGGCTCCCTTACAAGCCTTTGCCTGATCGCCTTTATCTCCTTTTTTGTCAGCTCCTTTTTAGACATAAAACTCCTCTCTTTTAAAAAATTTTACTATCCCCCGGCCCGCAAATCTAGTCACTTCCAACTTTAGTCACTTTAGTCACTCCCAATTTTAGTCACTTTAGGCACTCCCAATTTTAGTCACTTTAGGCACTTTTAACCGTCCCTATTATCCCGTTGATATCCGGGATATCCTTCACCCTCAGATATTCCTCCATCCCCTCGATTATCTCAGCACACACACCGGGAGACACGAAATTGGCCGTTCCCACCTGGACCGCGCGCGCCCCCGCAATCAGAAATTCCAGGGCATCCCTGTATTCAATGATTCCTCCCATCCCTATTACGGGAATCTCCACCGCCTGAGCCACCTGATAGACCATGTGAACCGCAACAGGCCTGATCGCTGGTCCTGAAAGCCCTCCCGTAAGGTTGAAAAGCTCAGGCCTTCCGCTTTCTATATCTATGGACATGCCTGTCAGGGTATTTATTAGCGATACGGCATGCGCCCCCGCCTTCTGAACCGCCTTTGCAATTACCCTGATGTCCGTGACATTGGGAGAAAGCTTCACTATCACCGGCTTGTCTGATTTTTCCAAGACCTCTTCGGTTACCCTGGCCGAGGTGTCAGGGTCGGTTCCAAAGGCCATTCCCCCCTGTTCCACATTGGGGCAGGAGATATTCACCTCAAGTGCGTCAATGGCGTCTATGCCTTTGAGCCCGGCCGCCACCGCTCCGTATTCTGTTAGGCTGTGCCCGTAGATATTTACTATAATGTTCGTGTCCAGGGTTTCAAGAAACGGGACCTTTTTTTCGATAAAGGCCTTTAGACCCGGATTTGCAAGCCCTATGGCGTTAAGCATGCCGCAGGGGGTCTCTATGATCCTTGGAGGAGGGTTTCCTTCCTTAGGTTCGAGTGAAAGCCCCTTTACCGCAATGCCCCCGAGGCGGTTTAAATCCACAAGGTCCTTGTACTCCTCCCCGTAACCGAAAGTGCCGGAGGCGGTGATCACCGGGTTTTTAAGCCTCATGAATCCGAGGTCCACACCAAGCTCAGCTCTTTTTCCGTTCATATCCTGTCCCAGTCAATCTGATTCATTTCAAACACAGGCCCGTCCTGACACACATGATAATAGGTTTCATTCATGGCAACCGAGGCGGGAACGGCGCACCCCTGACACGCCCCGAGCCCGCATGCCATGTTGGCTTCAAGGGAAACCTGGCAGGGGATACGGCTTTCAGCCGCGATTTTGACCGCGTTTTTCAACATCAAAAGGGGGCCGCATGTAAAAAGACAAACTCCTTCCGGGCCGTCCCGTTCGATACGGCCTTTGAGCAGATCGGTCACAAAGCCCTTTCTGCCGAACGAGCCGTCATCGGTTGAGATTTCATTGTTATTTAAGATAATCCCCGTGCCATCCGCCCCGATTATCTCTTGCTTTGAGCGAAAGCCTGTCATAAAGCGATATGAAGCGGGCTCAAGCCTCTGGGCGACAAACAGAAGGGGCGCGATCCCTATGCCCCCTGCCAGAAGGATCATCTTCTTTTTAGAGGCTTCAAGATCAAAACCGTTTCCCAGCGGGCCCAAAAGGGAAACGCTCTCCCCCTCCTTTTTTTCGCTCATAATGGATGTGCCCCTGCCGACCGCCCGGTAAAGTATAAGCAGGGTATCCGTCCCTTGAACACCGCTTATGGAAAAGGGGCGCCTTAAAAGAGGATCGATCCCTTTGGTTACGCGAAGCATCACGAACTGGCCCGGCGCAGCCTTTCCAGCGATTTCAGGGGCATTGAGCCCCATTAAAAAGGTGGCATGAGCCACCTTCCTGTTAAACACGATCCCGGCATCCTTTTCGATCATATCTTCTCTCTTTTTTCGGCTATAATTTTTTTCACTTTAGCCAATTTTTCATGGAAACTAAAGACAAAACCGCCCTGCCTTTTTTTCCACCTATGATTACGGCCTTTCGGCCGGCTCACAAAACTTATCAAGACCGGACACAGGTGCACGTTCTTCGGTACCCGGATAATTTATTGAACCCACAAAACGCATGCCTGGAATCGTTTACACGATGCTGCATTTGTGTTAATTTTGTTACTATTTGAGATCAAAACAAAAATACTCCTTTTCAGACAAGCCTTAAACTCAAGATATCGACTGTTATTTTGTTGGTGAACCGGGTGGTTGTCACAAAAAAAACCGGAGTACCACTTTCCCATACTCATTTCCCGACATGCTCTGTAACCGGGGGAATAGAGGTACCCCGACTTTTTCACCGGCATGGTTTTCCCGCCTTAAAATGGATATCTCAAAGATTCAGTACCCGGGCTGATCACTTCGTGACCAGGCCGGAGCTGCGCCCGTCACCCGATTGTGATACAGGTCTTGATACAGTTTGTTTTTTTTGGATTTATCATTGTTAATCAGAAAGTTATCCGGGGGGAAAACCAATGGCATCGACGCAGAAATCATTTATCAGCCTGAAGGATTCAATTATCGAGCTGGCAAAGGAGCACCTGTCACTATCCGATGAGGATGTGGCGGCGGAAAGCCCCTTCAGCCTGGCCCTTGAACAGATGCTGAATAGGGCGTACAGGGATGAAAATGCGGAACTGCGGAACGTGACCATACTCCTGTCTGATCTGAGGGGCTTTACAGCGATCTCCGAGCGCTATTCGGCAACCGTTGTCCTCGGGCTGCTTAACAGGTACCTGTCAAGGATGTCGGAGATAATCTATTCTCACGGAGGCCTGATCGACAAGTACATGGGCGACGGCATCCTGACGCTTTTCGGTGTCCCCAAGGAAAAAGCGGACGACCTTCAGCGTGCAATCAGCTGCGCCATAGAAATGCAATGCGCCATGGACGACATAAATCATAATAACCAGGCCGCAGGGCTTCCCAAGATCTATATGGGCATAGGTATCAACACCGGTGAGGTAGCCACCGGCAATGTCGGATCAGACGTTCACAGCGAATTCACAGTGATAGGCGACGAGGTAAATCTTGCATCCCGAATTGAGGCCTTCACTCTTCGGGGCCAGGTACTCATAAGCGAGAAGTCCTTCCGCCTGGCAAAGGAATTTATCGAGACCCGTGACGCCAAGGATGTGCATGTAAAAGGGAAATCGGAGCTGGTCAGGTTACATGAGGTGACGGCGATAAATCGGCCCGACAGGCTTGAGCTTCCGAAGCGGGAGATAAGAACCAGCCATCGTATCAAGGCATCGCTCCCCGTGCGCTTTCAACTCCTGGACGGTAAGACAGTTCTTCCTGAAAAACATGACGGCGAAGTCATGGACATAAGCTACAACGGAATACTGGCGCTGGTTCCTATGGAACTGCAAACCTTTTCCGAGATAATGATAAGCCTCACCCTTTCCCTGATGGGAGACGAGATCTCAGACATTTACGGCAAGATCCTGCGCTGCAAAAAGGTTAAGAGCGGCTACGAATGCAGCATAGAATTTACAACGCTCGATGACAAGGCACAGAATGCCATAAACCGGTTCGTGGACCATATGATTTCCGGCTAGACCGTGCCCGAAAGCCCTTTTGAAAGGAGGTTCAATATGCCCGGCAATAACAAGGCTTCCAGGCCGGTTTGGTCCCGGGATATCCGGAAATATGAAAAACCGGACCTTCGAACTGCGATCTGGCAACTTTTGAATACTTTTATCCCTTACTTCCTGATACTGTATTTGATGTATCAGACCATTCAATCCGGTTATTCTTATTGGGTTACCCTGGCTCTGGCAGTGCCTGCAGCCGGCTTTCTGGGCCGCATTTTTATCTTTTTCCATGATTGCGTTCATTCTTCCTTTTTTGCCTCCCGCAAGGCAAATACCATCCTGGGCCGTATCTGTGGTGTATTGACCTTCACGCCGTACGAAGACTGGCGGCGGGCACACGGTATCCATCACGCCACGGTCGGAGACCTGGATCGCCGCAGTGTCGGGGATGTGTGGACACTCACCGTGGATGAGTTCCTGACGGCACCCAGACGCACCCGGATATGGTACAGAATCTTCCGAAATCCCTTTATCCTGTTCGGTTTTGGACCTGCTTATGAATTCCTTATCTCTCACAGATTTTCTCATGAGGGGGCCGGGAAAAGCGAACGCTACAGTGTGTATTTCAATAACCTCGCCATCCTGGCCATTATCGCGGCTGCCGCGATGACCATCGGATTCCGGGCATACGTGCTGATCCAGCTTCCGGTTATTATCATTTGCGGTTTTATGGCATTGTGGATGTTTTACATACAGCACCAGTTCGACGGCGTTTACTGGGCCCGGCATGAAGAGCGGGATCCTGTCCGCATTGCGATGGAGGGCAGCTCTTACTATAAATTGCCCCGGTTGCTCCAGTGGTTTTCCGGTAACATCGGATATCACCACATTCACCATATCAGACCGCGCATCCCAAATTACAACCTTCAGCGCTGCTACGACGAAACGCCTGAAACGAGAACCGTCCGGCCCCTCACCATTCGTAAGAGCCTGAAGTCGCCATTTCTTCACCTCTGGGATGAGAGCCGGAAAAAGATAGTGAGTTTCCGGTCGCTGAAGGGTTACAGGCAGCGAAAAAAAAGCGCTGGATGACCTCACGGCTCAATAGAATCTACGAAATGGGTCTGGAAGGTGGAGGCATGCAACCACAAGATTTCCTCTGTCGGTGAAGGCCGCCATCAAAGGTTTTTCAAATAATTAATGACGGGCATAAAAGCGCTTAAAGGAGGGGGGCGGATTTTTACAATTACCCCTCTAGCACTTATGCAGCTCAATACTTAAAAACAGGGAGGTTGCACTTGGAGGAAACAACATCACAAGATCAATTGCCTGAAAAATGTCAGCAGTGCGCCAGGTCATCAAGGCCATCTGTTCATGGTGCCTGCAATTTTTGCCGGGATTTGGGATTTCAGGAAGAGATATTGTGCGACCTGAATCGTTGCGTACAAGATCCCCCATCTTTTGAGTGCCACGCGTTCCAGCCATTACTTAAATTGCTAGGGGAATCCAGGCAGAATGACCCGGCCTTACCAAAAAGCCTGGAAGACTATTCTCTACAAAAAGCCTTCAGAAAATTACTTGATTCGGACAGGTTTAAGTATCAGCGGGCATTGGCTCTGCAGAAAATTAAGATCGATCCTGAAGGCGTATTTATGATGATCAGATATCATTTTGCCTGGAATGTAAGTCATAGAAGACCGCTCTTTTCTCAGCCGGGAAAGATGTTTGATTTCATGACCAATATTTTAACTGATTGTAGCGAGCAGGTGGGCGGCTTCGTCAGCCTCCTCTGGCTTGCTCCGGACCATATCCATTTATATGTGGAATCAGACGGTGAACAATCCCCTGACTTGATAGCTCAAGAAGTAAAGAGGTCTTAAACTGCGCCTGTTCTTGCAGAATTGGCTAAACAAAAAGAAGACTTGATCGGGGAAAATATGCTTTGGGATGAGGCCTACTTTGTTATGAGGTAAAAAGCATGAAATCAATTTCCGGAGAAGTCCTGTCACTGACACAAAAGCTGCTGAGCTTTAATACCATCAACCCCCCGGGACAGGAGAAAGAGTGTGTGGATTTCCTTGCAGAGCGCCTTGAAGGTGCAAACTTCGACGTCGACACCTACGAGTTCAGTGCCGGAAGACCGACCCTGGTTGCCCGCCTTCGGGGATGCGGAAGCGAATTGCCGCTCTGCTATGCAGGGCATATAGACACTGTCCCTCTGGGTGATTCTCAATGGGACCGGGAGCCTTTTTCAGGGGAAGTGGACGGCAACAGGCTGTATGGTCGCGGAGCCTCTGATATGAAGGGCGGAATCGCCGCCTGCGTGGTCAGCGCACTGGAAATGGCAAAGCATTCCAATCGTAAAGCGGATATTCTTCTGGTGATAGCCGCAGGCGAGGAAACGGGTTGCGAGGGCTCAGCCCATCTGGCTTCGCTGGACGGCGTGCTCGGAGAGGCCGGAGGCCTCGTTATTGCCGAACCAACTTCAAACAAGCTTTATGTGGGTCACAAGGGAACTCTCTGGCTTGAATTGAAAACCAAAGGTATTGCTGCGCACGGATCGATGCCCGAGAAAGGAATAAATGCGATATACCCCGCCGCTGATGCCGTGCTCAAGCTCAAAGATATAGAACTCGGTTATCCACCCCATCCGGTTCTGGGATCGGCTACGCTTAATGTCGGGGTGATTGCCGGCGGAACAAAGATAAATATTGTTCCGGATCAGGCCTTGATTCATATAGACATTCGTACCGTACCGGGCAGGACTTCAGAGGAAACCATCAGGCATCTTATAAACACCTTGGGACCTGAAGTCGATATTAATTCCATACTGGATCTTGACCCAGTAGCTACTGATCCCGGTAACGAATGGGTTCAAGAGGTATCTGCAATCCTATCGACCCGTTCTGGTAAACCTTCTCCACCCAAAGGCCTCCCCTACTTCACGGATGCCGCGGTATTAACCCCGGCATTTGATTCGGTTCCGACAATAATACTCGGACCAGGTGAAGCGGAAATGGCCCACAAAAAGGACGAATATTGCTATATTTCAAGGCTTTCTGAGGCGGTTAAGATCTACACGGAAATTTCCCGCCGTTGGTGTAAACTATAGAATGGACCGGATCTACCTTTGATATTTGTCCCCTTTCATCAGCCACCGTAGCATCGCTTCCGCCCTACTGACGCGCCGTAACCTTTGGCCAAGGGGGTTGTCTTAGGCTGGTATTTTGGTTAATATATACAGTATATTAATCGGATTCATCCTGATACGGTTTTTCATATTTCTTCTGAACCATATTTTGTCTGTGTTGAGATTGGGCGATATTTCAAGAAAAACCCTCTCATAGCTGCACGTCAGGCACAGAGAGGACCTTCACCCCACTAATTTACGTCCATGGCAGGCTTTGAGCGCACGATTTACCGCTACCGCTTAAGTAAAGCCTTAGGTTCAAAAAAAGGCAAACAGAAGAAAAAGGAGGCGTACAGTGAAAGGTCTTAAAATTTTAGTGCTAATGCTCTGTTCTGTAATTTTCACAAGCCCGCAAGCCCTTGCCGAAAATCAGTTTCCCGGGACAAAGCGTAACCAGTTCAATAAATTTTATCCGCCCTCCATAAAAAACCCAAAAGGCGCAACTGTTGTGCCGGGGGCCTTTCAGGTACAGCAGGTAAAATTTGAGGAGATATCTCTTAACGGAGTCCCACATCTTTCTGCGGCTGTTATTTTTAATAAGGAAATAGACGCATCGACCGTCCGGCAGAACAATAATATCAGACTCTTAAAAAAGAATGAAAATCATTTCTGGGTGGATGCCTCAACCCGGGGGAACATTGTCCGGATAAGGCCGAATTTTATTACATGGGTCAGCGGAGCGCCTCTTGTGACAGGCGTTTATATCATGCATTTAAGAGGCACGATAAAAAGCAGAGACGGCATTTTCCTTGACTGCGACAAAGACGGAAAAGGTGAGGGAGGAAATCTTCCGGCTTACGAGTCCCAGATGTATAACGCGGTTGTGAGACCTCTTGGGATTATTGGTAGCGAGGCCGGTAATATTCTGAGGAAATAAGGCGGGCTTGTGCATTCGGGGTCGCCTATTAGAAATCATGAACCGGAAATAGGTTCTCTATAGCTTGGGTGGATTTAAGGTTGATGATTGTTTACTGAAGGGCGTTCACTTTCATTACATTAAGAAAGGATTCAGTTTATGAGGGACAAATTCGGTAGACCTCTTTTCTTGTTTGCAGCCACTGCTCTCGCTCTAACGCCATTCGTGACAGGTTGCGCACCTCTTGTATCCACGAAACCAAACCCGGTGGTCAGGCATTATCTTGGACATGAAAAGTTCGCGCAAAGCAACAGACTTATGGCCAACGAACTTGGTAAGTTGCCTGAAATCCAGGATGGCATCTCCCATTCCGAGGCCGCAGCACTGGAAAGGCTCGCAGAAGTCTATAGAAAGGACCCGGAACGGTTTGATAAGGTTTTTGAAAAGATGTATAAAGTCGGCCTGCCCGAGGTGAGAAAGTATTGTACACCTTTGCAAACGCTTTTCTGGATGGCACAGGATGGCAATGTGGAAGAACTGGACTCAATACTTCAAACGTACACTCTATCTCGTTTGCTTACCCGCGCATGGTACTTCAAGGATCGCCTTAGACGCAAAGTGCTCAGGCTATCGGAAAAGGATTACCAGCAAATCATAGAAGCTACGAAAAAAGAAGACAGAAACACATTGAGGAGGGTTCAACCGGAGCAGCGAAACGAATTCATTGTTTACATGTACAAGAGCGTCCCTGAATTCTTTTCAAGAGAGGCCCGTCAAATCATAGACAAAGCGCTGGTCATTGACACGCGCTGGGAGGATTTCGATGTCGTTACCGCTCGTTTGAATTCACCTGAGTTGGTGGACTATTATGAGAGGGCGAGGATTCGCTATCATTATGAAACGGGCATGCTTGAAAATTACGGGTATGTGTTTCGCTATAATGTGGGGCACTGTATGATGATCACGGCGTTCACGCGCTACTGTCTTCAAAAAGCAGGGTACAAAGCGGTTAGCTACATCGTCACTGATTCGGAAATTTCAGCTGGGGGATATAACCACAGGGCGTGCCTCTTTGAGGTAAATGGAAGAAAATACATTATGGATAATGGTCGTAATCATCAGCTTGGTATAGTGCGATTTGAGGACTACAATTACAATGGCCGTCGGTGGTCGACTGAATCATATCTAAAGGCTTGGAAGGACTTTCAATAGATACTCGTGGATGAGTGCCGAGCAAAAGACAAAAAAGGGGTCAGGCCACGATAATTTAATAGAATAACATAGGAAAGGCATAAAAAAAGGTTGTAAGACCCTATATCGTTATTTTTGGTACCGAAAAGGGCATTATAGGTTTTTGGTGATGGCAAAAGCAAAAAGCCATTTGAGATGAAAAAAGGACCGATGGTTTAGGGAGCAAAAAATGAATGCACTTTTCAAAAATCGTCGCGCCGATTTTTGGAGGATGCTGAGGATGAGGATCGGTTAACTACTAAAAAGCGTTAAAGAAAAATTATAAAAAACCTGTATTTAGGGTCTATATCAAGCTTTTTCGGAGAAAAAAGGGCGTTTTTCTCAAAGGATGTTATGGCAAGGGCAAAGCGACTTTTTATTGAAAATGTTAAAGCCCGTCTGGGCTTTCGAGTTAAAGGACGGAAGGTGGTCGAAGTTGGGGAGGAGCATCAGCTGCGGGAGATTATCGAGTGGATCGTTGATCAAGCATTGGAACCGTATAATCAGTCATATACCTCTCAAGCCATGTTTCCCTAGATAACCGTTTGGGACGTAAAAAAATAAGTTTGACAAATATTTCCTAATACGGTTAAGTTCAGACATCAAATATACAATTTTTGTTGAGGTCTATCGAGATGACGAAAAACACGCTGGCCAGATTCTATTTTATCTTCGGTTTTAGGGGGAGATATCTGCCCATGGCCTGAGTGTCGAGTTACTTTCTTAAACCGTGGGCAAGCAAGCCCACGGTTTTTTTTTGGTTGAAAATCAGCAGTTCTTGAAAAAGGAATCCTAATTCCATGGACCAAAAAAACTTCAAGCCGATAGCTATTCAAGCGGGAACGGCCCGAAGGATTGTCTCCTCACATCGTCCTGTTGAACGAAAGAATTTGAGCCTGAACGAGAGGCTCGGATTAGTCTCCCTGATTGATGAAGGGATGCGACTCGGCCTGGCCGACGCGCCTGTTGTCTCGGATCTTTTCAACAACCTGTGGGAGCTTGTCGCCGCTACCGCCTCAGGGGCGAAGATCAACCGCAACACACCGGGCAACGCCCAAAACGGTTTCCGGGTCCTTGAGATCAGTGCAGAGTCGGGAGAAAAGCTGGGGCGACTCAATATGCTGTACCTCAAAAAACCCCTCCCCTGCTACTACCTGGTATACGTTGAAGTGGCCGTGCCCTATAGAAAAAGGGGGCTGGGCAATCAGATCCTCACCCACTTTGCCGATTTCTTGTCGAGCAAATCGGCGATTGGTATCCTGGATAATATCATCCCCAACGACGACCCGACATATGATATCTATCTCAAACACGCATGGAATCCTGTCGAAGACATCATCGGGGAGTCACCCTCCGGCAAGGACCATAACTACATGATTTATCTGCCCAGGGGATTCGAAAACAAGGACCTGAAAGAACCCATACTGAAACTGCTCTACCACCTCGGAAGAAAACGAACCATCATCGATATGAGAGACAACCAGATGATGGTGAAGAGAACCATCGCTGAATTCAAGGAGTTGTATCAGACCCTGACGACCTATTTTGAGACGGAGTTGAAAAACCGGGAGTCATCCCCGTTCATGAGATTTATGTTCACCCGCTTTGTGACAAAACTCATAGCCTTCAGGAGACGAATCGGAAATCTTTTGGGGTATACGGGCGGGGAATCCATGATGCAGATTACCGTCTCCCCCGAGGTCTCGAGGCTGAAGTTGAAGTCCTACGCCCCAAGTGAACTGGAGACAAAAAATCCCATGGTCGTCGGGGACCTCGAACTGCTCTCCAGGATCCGGGACGATTTTAAGATCAGGCCGGCCAGGACAGTTGAATCCCTTCCCAATTACCGAAGACCCAACCTCAAGACCTGGCTGGAGGAGAGGGAAAAGTCCTTTGAAAATCCCCTCACCATCGGCGACATTATGGACCTGGGCTTTGATCCGACCCGTCTGAAGGAGATCACCATCGACGGTCAGGAATTCATATTTGAGCGTGTACAGGCCAGACAGATCCCTGAAATTATGAAAAAGAACGAACTCCTCGAGCATATTTCCATCAAAATGGCCCAGGAAAAGGTCAGGAATACACCGGTACGAACCAACCCTGCCCTGTTGATCTTTCAGGACAGAGGTAATGCCTATGTATTGCGCAGTAAGATCGACGCCATTCACTGGGAGGAAGCGCTGGAACAGGTGCAAAGCCATCCGCACCTGAAAGAACTCAACCGTACAGTGAAGATGGATAGCATTATCCTCAGCACCGTGAAAGAAGCTGTCGAGGCCATCACCCATAAACTGGGCCTGGAAAATGGGATGGTCCTCGATCAGTTGAGCCCGTTCATTTCCTGGGACCTGAAAAACAACCAGCCCAAGATGATGATCGATTTTTCGACCACCTACCTCGAGTCCGCCTGGATGGCCTAGCCCGGTGAGCACCCGGAAATGGCCCTTGAAAAGTGCAATAGATAGACGGACAATCCTTAAATAATCAAAATAACTTCTAACAACTTAACATTATTGAATTATTTAAGAACGTTCCCCTGGTCCCCTGTTGAATTTTTCAAGGGGAACCCTATTCATGGGGATGTAAGACAACGTTTCGCAAGGGTGTAAGGCATGGCCCTTATGAAAATTACCTTAAGAATAAAAATGGCTATATAGATAAACCCATCAGAAAATGGCATAAACTTTAGCCATAACTCTTCAGTTCATATCAGACAACAATAGGGATTAGTTGTATCACTGCATTCAATAATACCCTAATATCCCTACCTCCGGGCAAGAAGACTGTGAAGGGAATATCTTTTCCAAATTAAATGAGATTCAATCAGCCGACACAAAAAACCGCGCGGGTGATTAGCAGCGCTCGCAGTCAAAATTCAGCCTTGACCATAGGACCGTATTTGGTACTATATACAAATCGAACGTGTTAAAGATGAAGATTACAAATGATATAAAGCCTCTTACCTACCTTAAATCAAAGGCAGCTCTTTTATTAGATCAAATCAATGAGTACATTTCAGCAGAAAACACTCAGAATGCGCTAACTATGCTAAAAAAATAAAGAAAAAGGCTTCAACTCTCTTTACCCTTTCAGAAAGAGGCCGCATTGCACCGGAACTTCAGGGCCAAGGCATATTCCAATACAGGGAATTGGTTATCCTGCCATATCGATTAATTTGCAGGATCGCTGGAAAAATAGTCTTTGTTTTATCCGTGATTGATACACGACGGACTGTTGAAGATATTCTTTTGAATAGAATGATTTATAGAGAATAAGAACCCCAAACACCCGGGTTCACCTGACCGGGAATCCGCTGCGGCTCCTTATCGGCAGTTGACCTAAGCGTTATGCACTTAAATTAATTCAAATAAAGATTTCAAAGAGATATGATTCGTGCAAAAACAGGCCTATTTTCGGTTTTATGCCGAGCTTAATGATTTCTTATCAGCTGGTCATAGATATCATTTATTCGGTTATTCGTTTAAGGGTACCCCTGCCATCAAGGACTGTATCGAGGCCTTGGGCGTACCTCATACGGAAGTGGATCTTATACTAGTTAACGGAGCCTCGGTCCGGTTTGACTGCAAACTGCAGAATGGAGATTATGTATCGGTATATCCGGTCTTTGAAAGCGTAGATGTCTCACAGGTAACAAGACTCAGGGCGAAGCCCCTTCGAGATCCCAGGTTCATAGCGGACGTTCATCTGGGAAAACTTGCAAGGAAATTACGCATGCTCGGATTTGATATCCTTTACAGAAATGATTATGATGATATTGAAATTATAGATCTCTCATTGACTGACAGGCGGATCATCCTGACTCGCGACCGCGGGATCCTGATGAATAAATCGGTTACACATGGCTACTGGATAAGGGCTGACCATGTCTACGATCAACTCACGGAGGTCTTGAATCGTTTTGACCTCTTTGCTCAAGTCACGGCCTTTCGCCGCTGCCTGGTATGTAACGGAGTTCTCACTCAAGTTGACAAAGAAGCGATCAAGGCCCGCTTACTGCCTAAGACAGACTTATATTACGATGAATTTCATGTGTGTTGCGAATGCGGCAGGTTTTACTGGAAGGGATCTCATTACCGGGAAATGAAAATCTACATAGAGAACCTGTTAAAGCATCAAAGACAATGATATTTATGAGAATAGGTCAAATTCGCCTTTAACTTTTGAACAGATGAAAAGAGTAGAACTCCCCCATTCTTGATGCCGACCGTAAGTGGAGACCGGGGTTTGGCTGTTACAAACCAAACGGGAAATTATGATGAAACGTTTGATAGACAGGGTTTATTTTCAGGAACTATCAGAACAAAATCCCATGGAAGTATGCACAAGGGCATTATGCTCGTATGATAATGCGAACAAGTTTTACACAGTGTCCTTATGGGGTGAAGGATACAGGATATATCCACATCAGTTTAGAATTGAATGTATCGGCAAAAACCCTCAAAGATTTCATTCCTATTTTGAGCTTTTTATTGTTCATTATCTTCTTAAGGTAAAGGAAATTGAAGCCTCAAGCCAATGGATTTCCGAAAAAGACATCACCGAGGGCATGACGTTTTTCCGAGGCCCACATGCGATTCCGACGAATTTAATTTCAACTCGATTTGACAGCGACATGGAAGGTTTCAATAACAGATGTGAAGAACTAAAGGGTATCCCCGTCAGCCTGGCCGATGCTGCCTATATTTTTGAAATAACGCCCAGAATTCCGGTAGCTGTCTTGTATTGGAGAGGTGATGATGAATTCCCGACCGAATCTAAGATTCTTTATGATAAAACCATTGTTCGGCATTTTGCATCAGATATCATTTATGCCCTTGCAGTCGGGATTTGTGAAAGACTTGCAAAACCCATGAGTTAAATTTTTTGGATTATCTCCAAAAGAGTTGGTCTAAATGAAGGATTCTTTGCCCTTGCTTAGCTCAGCTCAGTCCCACTGCTTTGCAGCGGGTTCCCGGTTTCGAGGGGTCAAGGGGCCGCGGGTTCGAGTGAAAAGCTTAAAGATCATAGGCAGCTAAACGTTAGACAAAAATCGAATACACCTTGTTTGCATATGTATGAAGAAACGAAGCGTTTTTTTAAATATGAGCAATACTGTTTTACCCCCCCGAATCAGAAGATCCGCTGTTTTCATATCAAGGGATACCGCCTGAGGGTATGGGAAAAAAACGGCTATAGAGTATATGCAATTTTTCTTTATTGCATATGGTTCAGACTGTGAATTGGAAACCCGGGACATGACATCAGCTGACCTGGATTATTTGAAAGAAGTAAGCTTCAGAGATTAAGAAGGGAAATAAGGGATGTCGGGGCAATGTTCAAAGCGATGATCAAATCCCTGGAAAGAAAACCCTCGAATCCTTGGACCCTCTTCGACAACTAAGTTGGAGAAGAACCAATTTTATAAGGGAAGAGGAAAATGTTGAGATATCCTTTTTAAGGCTGCTTTTTGCCCTTTAAGGTTTTACAATAACGCAACTTAGGACGGTTACCTCCCGGCCCCGAACCTGACCACCTATTATCTAACATAAGTCATAAGGTATTCTTACCTTTTCTTATTCTTAACCGTGGCATTATAGATATCTTTTGACAAATTTTGAGCCGGTCTATTGGGAAATATTTAGAGGCGGGCTTGTAATACTGAAAAAGGGAATTAGCTTACCCTTTCGCCCTCAAGAATCACAGCGAGGCATCAACAGCATCGTAAAAATCTAAGGAGACAAAAAAAGATGACGGACATGTCAAAGATTACGCTTTACAGCGGCGGCCACAAGGGAACCGAGGCGGAATTCGGCAGACTAGCCGAGGCCTGGAACATCGATGAGGTTAATATATCATTTGAAGGGCACATTGCCGAGCGCACCAGGGGCATCAAGATGCTGAGCCGGGAAGAGCTGCAAAAAGGCGATGTCAGCATGGAAATCGTGTCCAAACGGATGAAACGCACATACTCCCGGGCGGACAAGATCCGAAAGGTCATCCAGTCCATCTTTCATATGGTCAATAACGGCCACCATGTCATTACGGTTGGCTGGATACAGCCTGACGACACTGTCAAGGGGGGAACCGGCTGGGGGGTCGAACTGGCAAAGCTTTTCAACCGGCCGCTGAACGTCTATGATCAGGATCGAAAGGGATGGTTTTCCTGGCAGAACGGCAAATGGGTTGAGAACACGCCTGTGATTACCTCGGATACCTTTGCAGGCACCGGAACCCGAAATCTGTCCGATGACGGCAGACAGGCACTCCGTGACCTGTTCATCCGCTCCTTTGGCCCTGGGCAGTAAAAACCGAACAGGATGGGATCTGGTCCGCGGGATATTGTGGCTGCCCTCTCATCTGAGTGAAGGTTCTATTCATTGGAGTAACGCATGGATTTGGTAAAAACGCGCACTCGCATTTACCTTTCGGTTCTCTTGAGCGTTATGGTCCTTGGGGCTATCGGGTTTTCCTACGCTGAAAAGGTATCCTTCATAGATGCGCTTTACTTCAGCATAGTGACCATGGCAACGGTGGGCTACGGAGACATTCATCCCGTAACCCCCATCGGGAAATTTCTAGCGGTAATGATCATCATATCGGGCGTGGGGACCTTTCTCGGCCTGATAGCAAATGCCACGGACATGCTCCTGAGCAGGCACGACAAACAGGTTCGAATGCAGAAGCTCCATATGCTCCTCGGAATCTTCTTCAGTGAACTCGGCACAGGACTGCTTTCACGCTTCATCAAGTTCGATACGGACATTGCCCGGGTGAGGCAGGACTTTCTGATCGATTCTAAGTGGACGGCAAAAGACTTTTCCGATCTTTCAAGGTCCCTCGGCAGATATGGTTTTGATATCGATGCCCGCAAGGCAGACCTTAACGAGCTTCGTAGATTTTTGGAAGAAAGGGGGAACACACTCCTCCGCCTGCTTGAAAGCCCCTATCTTCTTGAAAACGAGTCTTTTACGGAACTCCTGAGGGCGATCTTTCACCTGAGAGAAGAGCTTATGAGCAGGCAAAACCTGGATGACCTCCCAAAGACCGATTATCAGCATCTGTCAGGAGATATCAAAAGGGCCTACAGGCTCCTTATCCGCTATTGGCTCGAATACATGCACTCTTTAAAAAAGCTTTTTCCTTACCTTTTCTCCCTTGCAGTTCGCATGAACCCGTTTGACAAAAACGCCTCTCCGGTTGTGAAGTAAGGCGATTTTCCCGGACATGCCGGGAAATATTTTCGGGCGGCCGGCTGAAACCCGTCGTACAGTTTCATTATGGATTACGGCACCTGCCGGCTATTCCGCCGCCACTCCATATGTTCAGGTAAACTTTTTGCAATGTCTCAAAAAAATCCGGAAGGAGCCCCCTTATGGAAAAATGGCACAAACTCGGCAGAGGACTGAGACGATACATCAACCCCGGTACGTTCCCCCTGGCGGTTCGGCTTTTATCCCGCAAAGACGAGATTCCTGAAGGAACCCGCACTCCCGCAAAAGACCTGAAAGCAAAAATCGCCCACTGTCAGGCATCAACCATCGCCCGCAGATACGGCTGGACCCTGGCCATGACCCCCGATGACCTGGGCTGTGCGATTTCAGGGCACACATACGGCTGGAAGCCAGCTGACACAGAGGGGGCCGTCGATTTTTTCACGCGCATGAATTACGCGACCGACAGGAACGCGGCCGTCAGTCTCTTTGAATCCTTGAGGACCCTCGAGCCCGGCAGGTGCTCTGCGGTGGTCTATTCCCCCCTTGAATGGACCAAAGTGGGACCTGATGTCGTGTTGATCTACCTTAATCCGGCCCAGCTCATGCGCTGTCTTCACGCCGCTACCCGGAAAAAGGGAAAGCCCCTTATCTGTTCGCACTCAGGCCGTGCCGCGTCGTGCACCGAGGGAGTGCTCGGGGCCTATCTGGACAAAAGCCCCAAGGTAGTGGTGCCCGGCAACGGGGACAGGGTCTGGGCCGCCACACAGGATCATGAGATGATATATGCCCTACCGGCATCACTTCTTAAAGCCCTGGTTCAGGGCCTTTCCAGAACCCACGAAACAGGCATCAGGTATCCGATTCCGGCCTACCTGCGCTATCAGCCCGAGGTAGGTCTTTCACTCCCTCTGGCTGATATTTTTAACAGAAAGTGATAAGGTTTATCATAACTTCTTGCTAAACAGGCCCTTTTTACATCCATCTCAAATGAGGGGATAAAGGCATTTTAACCATTTATCTAAATTCGGCAGGAACGATAATGACGTTAAGCATCAATCAGGATCTGTGCAGGGCATGCACTGGTATATCCGTTGGTACAGAGGCGGGAAAAGCGATGAAATCCTTAGAGACTGCCCGGCATTGATGCTGTTTCACAGCCCCGTAAACGAACCGATGGGGGCGGAAAATTGTCTCATTGCGGCCTTTCATTCCATTATGATGGCACAGGTCATGGGTATAGGGACATGCTTTAACGATTTAATTCCGTCTGCGTGCAACAGGTCTCCGGATATAAGAAAACTGCTTGACCTGCCTGAGCACCGTGAGGTCTATGCCGGCATCACCATGGGCTATCCCAAATATAAATTCAAACGGGTCCCACCCAGAAGATTGGCTGAGGTCCGTTACAAATAAACGCTGAATCTTGCAGGGATATGCATATACCTAAAAACGAACTTGTGGAGAATCCGGTTTTTATTGGACTGGGTTATCTGAACGTAAAGTTGACATAACTGCATCAAAGTATTACTAAGATGTCATTCCAGACAGATTGAGGGTCAAGTGTTTCATAAACGCTTGGGATTGCATGGTTAAGCCCCTGTTTCAAAGGAGAATAGCCAATGGTTTTCTTGCTTTTAATTTCTTTTAAGAGGAGGTCTTATTATGGCTGATTTTTACATTAATTTGTTCCTGGATGATGAAAAACTCAAAAAGATCGAAGAGATAGGTCTCGCGGACCAGATTCAGGAAATTGACGGTAAAAAGGCCCTTCAGGTGGGTATGACCAAAAAGGACCAGAAAAAACTAATCAAGGGATTTGAAGACCTGACCTTTGATTCCAACAATGCCTGCGTGCTTCCTGAAGAAGGAAACAACACCCTGATGAATATCATCCTGGAGATGAAGTCCCTGGATGTCATGAAATTCGCGATTATAAAACTCTATAATCCGCTTGCCGGAAGAGGCATCTCAGGCAGGGGAATGAGCGGTAGGCGCTAGAATCAAGGGTCAAAGAAAAAGGGGCCTACGTCCTAACAGGACGCAGACCCCTTTCATGCGATATCGCCGGGTATTTTTACTTTACGCTTTATCCAGGTGCCCTGCCGAACAGCGCCACTGGCACTTTCTCCCTAGTCACTGCCCTTATCAGATGCGTTGATTCCTTATACCCCACGAACCCATATTTGCAGTTATAATGCCGGCAGGACTCTCGACCCATGAGCAGAGCATATTCCTGACGCATGATACATCAGAGCACACATCGTTTGTGATTCCTGAAATCAAGGGGGATATGAACATGAATTTCGGTTTTCTCGTATTTCCAGGTGTTGAGGAGCTTGACCTTATCGGGCCGTGGGAAATGATCACCCTGTGGAATAAATATGCAAATGGGCCGGATACATGCATCACCATATCCGAGACCTCCCGGATCATCGAATGCGCAAAGGGCATAAGGCTGAAGCCCCATGCCACATTCAGCCAATGCCCGCGGCTCGACTTCCTGCTTGTGCCGGGTGGTGAAGGCACAAGAAAAGAGGTGCACAACTCGCGCCTGATGGACTTTGTCGCCCAAAAGGCCGGGGAGTGTAGGATTGTCCTGTCCGTCTGCACAGGATCATTCATACTGCAGAAGGCAGGGCTCCTTGAAGGGAAAAAGGCCACCACACACTGGGCCTCTCTTGACAGGTTAAGAAAATGCGGCGATGTAAAGGTCGTTGAAGAAAGAATCGTAAGGCAGGGAAGTGTGTGGACTGCATCCGGGGTATCGGCAGGTATCGACCTGGCCCTTTCGTTGATTCAATATATCGCAGGAGACGAGGCCGCCGCAATCGTTCAGATGAAGGCGGAATACTTCCCTTCCCGAACTATGTACGGGGATTTCAAAAATTACAAGGAAGCCCCTTCATATATAAGTGGAACCGGTCCGGATCCCGAACCATGAATTATCCGTGATGCATTTTATAAAAAAAGCAAATTCTTATCCAACCTGGTTACAAAAGATATTCCAGGTAAATATTGCTTTACCGCTGCGTCTTCTTGTCTTTATAATCGCCTTTAATGCCTTTGCCGATTTTGTTTTATACTTCATTACTTAAGGATTATGACGGGACCCGGAAGTACGGCATAAAAAATCATTGTAATGATCCGGGCTCCGTCAATGTCTTTCTACTTTCCGGCCATCATCGCTTCGATGTCCGCCGCAACCTCTCCAATCGGTTTGATATCGAACTTCTCAACCAGCACATTGAGCACTGTAGGAGATACAAATGCAGGGAGTGTGGGTCCTAAACGAATCCCCTTGACCCCTAGGAAAAGGAGGGCCAGAAGAACCGCGACCGCCTTCTGCTCATACCATCCGATATCAAAGGAGATCGGAAGCTCGTTTATATCATCAAGCCCGAAGACCTCTTTGAGTTTGAGAGCGATTACAGCGAGGGAATAACAGTCGTTGCACTGCCCCGCGTCAAGCACCCTCGGGATGCCTCCGATATCGCCCAGATCGAGTTTGTTGTAGCGGTACTTGGCGCACCCCGCAGTCAGTATGACCGTGTCGCAGGGAAGCTGCTCGGCCACCTCGGTAAAATAGTTTCTTGCCTTCTGGCGGCCGTCGCAGCCTGCCATTACGATAAAGCGCTTGATCGCACCTGATTTAACGGCGTCAACGACCTTATCTGCCAGTGCGAGGACCTGGTTGTGAGCGAATCCGCCCACGATCTTTCCCGTTTCGATCTCAACGGGAGGGGCGCACTTCTTTGCCCGTTCCATGACTTCCAAAAAGTCCTTTGCTCCGCCTTCGGACCTGTCAGGGATATGCCTTGCGCCCGGGTACCCTACCACTCCGGTGGTGAAGAGCCTGTCCAGATATGTGTTTTCTTTCCTTAGAGGAACAAGGCAGTTGGTAGTCAGTATGATCGGACCGTTGAATGATTCGAACTCCTTGTTCTGCCGCCACCAGGAGCCGCCGTAGTTGCCTGCGAAATGATCGTATTTCTTAAATGCCGGATAGTAATTCGCAGGCAGCATCTCACCGTGCGTATAGACGTCCAAACCGGTTCCTTCGGTCTGCTTGAGAAGTTCCTCCATATCCTTTAGATCATGACCGCTGATAAGAATTCCGGGATTGCCGCGAACCCCGATATTAACTTCTGTTATCTCCGGATGCCCGTAGGCGCTCGTATTGGCCTCATCAAGAAGGGCCATTGTATTAACCGCTGTTTCTCCGCATTTCATGACAAGGGCCACCATTTCATCCACGGAAAGGTCCCTGGTGGTGGAGGCAAGTGCCTCCATCATGAACCGGTAGATATCATCCCTTTCAAATCCGAGGATAGCCGCGTGGTCCGCATAAGCCGCAACGCCCTTCAGACCGATGATAAGCAATTCCCGCAACGATCGCACATCTTCGTTTTCCGTGGCAAGGATCCCAACCGATTTTGCCTTCTCATCAAATTCCGCCTCATCATCCGAATACCATACAGCCGAATCATGAAGCTGCTCTGAGAACTCCTCACCCTTTTTTTCCTTGTATGCGGCAAGAAACCGGGCCTTTAGTTCTTCGCGAATGTTCAGGGCCGCCCTTGTTTCATCGACAAACCACTGTTTTTCCCAGTTCGCGTTCGTAATGGTTGCGAAAAGGGCCTGCGCAATAAACAGGCCGATTTTTTTGTCGAAAACCCCGATCTCTTCCGCCTTTTCGCCGTATATGGAGATGCCCCTCAACACGTAAATCAACAGATCGTGAAGATTAGCGAGGTCCTCAGGTTTCCCGCAGACTCCCTTAACCGTGCAGCCGGTATTTTTGGCTGTCTCCTGACACTGAAAACAGAACATGATCCCCCTCCTCTATTAAGGTTAGTTGCTTTTCGAAATACGATACCCGCTATTGAGACCCGTTTTATGTCACAAACAGGAGCACCGCATTGACTTAAGTCAAGACAGTCACCTTTTTTCGGACCCAAGGTTTTTTTGAAATTGCAGAGGCCTTCAGAAAATGGGTCACGATTTTAAACCGCTGTTAAACGAAATCATTCTCCTTGTGTTTTTGTGAAATCGCAGAAGCCAGATCATCCAATGCCTTAAACGCCTCCTGCAAAGGCACGCCTTTACAAAGGACGGGTTCGAGGACTTCTACCTTGAGATTGGGGATCATTCCCGCAAGTGTTTCCACGGTCTTTCCTCCCCAGCCGTAGGAGCCGATAATGGAGAGAAATCTTGTTTTGGGTCGCAGGGCATTTGCCAGAAACACGGCATAGGCGGCATAAGGATGAGGGCCTGCCAGGATCGTGGGGGTACCGACGACGATTGTTGCCGCATCAACCAGGGCCATGGCCAGTTTTCCGATATCGGTTACGGCCAGGTTGAACTGTTCGACCCTGACGCCTCTTTCCACAAGAGCAGCAACAAGATGGTCGACCATCTGCTTCGTGCTTTCGTGCATGGACACGTAGAGCAGGACCACCATGTTTCCGGGAGGACCGAGGATCCAGTCACGGTAGGCATCCAAAATAAATGCCGGATCGGGAAATATCTGACCATGACCTGGGGCTATCATCTCGATATCGTAAGGCGCAAGTTTCTCCAGGTTCTTTTTTATCACGCACCTGAAGGGCATCATGATCTCGGCGAAGTAGCGCTTGGCCGCCTCATAGACTCGTCCTTCATCGTTGACCAAAAGATCAGACGTTGCGATGTGGGAGCCGAAAAAATCACAACTGAAAAGGATCTTGTCTTCTTCCAGATAGGTCACCATGGTCTCAGGCCAGTGAACCCAGGGGGCATAAATAAACTTCAAGGTCTTATCCCCGAGAGACAGGGTCTCCCCGTCTTCGACGGTTATGAAAGACTCCCCCGGTATCTGCAGAAAATCGATCAGCATTGCCTTTGCTTTGGGGGTTGATATGAGCTTTGCGTCCGGGTATCTTGCAAGCACACGAGGGATGGTTCCTGAGTGGTCCTGCTCCGCATGGTGTGAGACGACGTAATCGATCCTGGGGATGCCCTCAAGCTGTGCCATGAGTTCATCGGCCATGGGGGGATCAACCGTGTCCAGCAGGACGGTCTTCTCACTTCCTTCAATGAGATAAGCGTTATAGCTGGTTCCGTCCGGAAGGGGGATAAGAGAGTCAAACAGGCGACTGTCCCAATCCACGGAACCCATCCAGTAAATGCGGTCTTTTATTTTTCTTGCTTTCATATCCGTGTCTCCTTTGGATCTCAGGGGTTATCGTTTTCAGGCCCAGACCCACCCTTTCCATACTGCCCGCCCGCTGCAACACTATAGATAACGGGCAGGCGGGTGCTCGGTGAACCGCACCCTGATCTTACGTTGCCGTCACCTTGACTTCCGGGTTTTTCTCGCCGAATTTTTCCATAAGCTCACTCATCACCTCTTTCCGTGTTTTCCCTTTGCCTTCAAGGGTCTTTATGGACTGGTATGCGCCGAACAGGGTTGAAGTACCTATCTCCGATGCGAAGGTTCCTATCCCGCCATTCCATACAAGCAATGAAAAAAGCTCATCCAGCTCACCCACGGTAACACCGAGTGAATACGCCTTTACCAGTTCACGGGTTGCCTGGCGATATCTGCCCGCACCCGCCCCGTTTGCAAGTGACAGAAGCAATTTCGTCTTCAGATCAATTGCAGGAGCCTCTTTTGCCCAGGTCAAATGCCAGAAATTTACCGCTATATCGGCCAGAGAATTATCTATTTTCTTGAAATTCAGCATGGCTGTCGGTTTAAGCGGGACATCACCGGTACCGGGAAACGGCGCCTCCTTATTTTCTTCCCTGTAAAAATATACCCGGTATTCATTGTCCGAGATCTTGTCGGTAATATGCTCGAAACCGAGAGAGGCCATCGCTGAATAAAGGGGGATGGGTTCAAAGGTCTGAACCACGCACATCCCGTCGCCCACTTCAACCTCCCCCGCCTTTTTGAGAAGCCCGGGTAAAAAGTTGGTCGTAACTTCTCTTACATCCACCACCTTGAACAAATCCTTTTTGTCTTCCCATTCCATGGTTAAAGCTTAACCTCCCATTTTAAGTAAAAATATTGATGCGGTTGTTTGCGGCTTTCATATCGCAATCTCGGGAGCATTATGGAATATGGAAAAAAATATCTCCTTGACCTAAGTCAAAAATGAGATTTTTTCTTGGCCATTCAGCTCCATCCATAAATCGATTCAGGTTATCGGCTGTTTTTCGATCAGGGGATGCGATATATTTTCAGATTCAATCGTCCGGAGACAGGCGCCCAAAGCCTGGGGTCTGAGCATAAAGCAAAGGAGGAAACCCGGTGAGAGGCAGTGGAGTTAAGCAAAGAGAATCAAATGAGATCAATGGGGTTAATAAAATCAATAGAAGGACGCGATAGTGATGCTGCTTCTTGATGCCGAAATCCTGAAAGATGATGGATGGACGGGTACTATCAGGCCCCTGCCTTTATCAGGGGCCTTCTCAAATTGCTTTATAAAGGCGCTAACAATCAATGGACGCACGTGAAGTGGGTAAAGGTTCTCGCTCCAGAATCTCGCCGAACCGCTCTCCTTTTACGCAGTGGCTCTGGTAATGATCCAGGCAACCCTCCATTACCTCCAGGGCTTCAGAAGGGGTATGGATTCCACCCAACTGTGTCGCCAGCCTTGGATGCCTTCCAAGTTTTCCTCCCACCATGACGCGGTAGCCTTGTTGCGCCTCCTTTATTGAACCTGTGGGACAAACCCGGACACACTGTCCGCAGCAAAGGCACCTGGAATAATCCACAACCGGGGTATTTTCCTTGATGGAAACGGCGCTTTCCCTGCATGCCTCCACGCACGCCCCGCACTGGGTGCAGGGTTCATCCGTAACTTCCGGCCTCAAGGCCCCTATGAGCCCTATATCGACTATCTGGGGACGGGAGCACGCATTAGGGCAATCGGAGATTGAGATTCGAAATTCATGGTGCATCTTTAAGGCGCCGTTCACCCGCTCTTTTAGAAACGACTTCATGTGCCTTTTTGAAAGGACCTCTTTGATCTTTTCAGGCAGGCCGTCGGAATCGACCGCCCTGTTCGGGCAACCGTCCAGGCCGAAACAGGTTTCCACCTGAAAACCCTTGACCTCATCCTCCATGAGGTTAAGGAATTTTTTCCTGCATGTCTCAACATGCCGGATGGTCACTTCACGGCAACCACAACGGACGGCTTCCTCCTCGACCCGTTTCCTCACCCGCTTTCTCACAAAAAAAGGGACTCTGTTTAAGGCCTCATTTGCTTCGCTATTCCATTTTATCATAAATAAAGGACCTTTTCTTTCTCGAAATAATTCCAGTATACCCTTTTTCCGATTAACCTGCTTGACTTAAGTCAATAAACGGGGTTTTTGAGCGCAGAAAACGCAATAAAAGGCCATTCATGAAGTAGCCAAAGCCAGCACACCCGGTGGCATCATGTCATTGTTTCTTTGGTTGAGAGAAGAGGCCCGGGGCCGTAGAAATGAACCGACGGAAGGAAAACCTGTATGCAGGACCGGGGAGGCCGGCCGGATGCAGACCAGCTGCAACCGGGAATGATCATCCGCTGCCGGAACAGCTCGTTTTGTTTTTCAAGGAAGTTTCCGCTTAACGCCTATACGCTTATCGACTTGGCACCCTTACCCTGTCTTCTTCGTTCCTCGTCCCGTATATCACGGCGCAGAAGCTTACCCACCTTGGATTTAGGGAGCATGTCCCTGAATTCGATATACCTTGGAATCTTGTATGAAGCCAGGTGCTCCTTGCACCATTTCATCAGGTCCGATCCGCTTACGCCTCGCACATCCTCCTTGAGAACCACGATGGCCTTTATCCGCTCACCCACCGCCGAATCGGGGACACCCACCACACAGGCCCCTATGACCGCGGGATGGTCCTGAAGCACCGCTTCTATTTCCGAACAGGACACCCGGTAGGCCTTGTACTTTATCACGTCTGCACTTCGATCCACGTAGAAGATCTCTCCCCCCTCATCCTCCCTCACGTAGTCGTTCATCCGGTACCAGGTCCTTCCTTCTATCTCCACATAGGAGGCGGCCGTCTCATCAGGCTTGTTCCAGTAGCTGGTGGACATGTACTCGGAGGTGACCAGGAGTTCCCCCGCCTTTCCCGGCTCAACAGGCATTAAGGTCTCGGGATCCACGATCATTGTCTGCCTGGATGGAAGGGGACGCCCCACACTCCCGGGAACCGGTTCCCTGTCCAGCGGACTCATGGCCGTAAACCCCACTTCTGTTGAGCCGTACACCTGATGTATCGGTAAATGGAACTTCTTTTTCCAGCGGTTGTATACCTCAAGAGGAAGCACATCCCCGCCGCTCCAGCAGAATTTAAGGGAACTCAGGTCAAAAGAATCAAGGCGGTCGTTTTCAAGCATCATTCTGTAAAGAGTAGGCGCCCCGAGAAAAAGCGTTCCCCGGTGTTTTTCTATTGCGTCAAGAATGGGGTCTACCTGTGGTATGGGCATCAGCACCGCGGTGTTCCCTCTGGTAAGCACCATCCCCAGGATGATTCCCTGGGCAAGCTGATGGAAAAGGGGGTTGACCATTATGAATACCTCCTTTCCATCCTCTATATGCCCTGCTCCCAGATCACGGACCTCGTTCACAAAGGAAACCATGCCGGTATGAGTCGATATGCACCCCTTTGGAAAACCGGTAGTGCCGCCGGTGTAGAGGATATAACAGAGATGTTCGTCGGGATTCAAAGACACAGCGGGAAGGTCTTTCGGGGCCTTTTTCAGCAGGTCCTTGAATGTTCGCACATGGTCATCCTTTTCAATCACGCCGTCCGGCACGATGTCGAAGAGGAACCCGAAGGCACGCTTGTACATCGGAAGCAGGTCCACGTAGTTCGTCACCACGACACGTTTTATCCCTGTCGAAGGTAACACCTCTTTTATGTAGCGAAAATTGGTGTCCTGGCAAAGGACCGTTTCGGCCCCTGCGTCGTTGATCAGGTATCTGAGTTCGTGGGGGGTGTAGATTGGTGAGACCGGAACCGGAATCGCTCCTATCTGCTGCGCTCCAAGGTAACCGATCAGAAACTGCGGACAGTTCGGCAGATAGATCATCACCTTGTCCTGCTTACCGACACCCATCTGATGCAGCCCTGAGGCAAACCGGTCGATAAGCCTGCTCAGGCGGGTGTAGGTGAAACGTTCCCCCAGATAGATAATGGCAACGTGGTCGGGGAATCTTTCGCAGGCGCGGTGAAACCCGGCTATTAGCAGTTCATTTACTTCCGACATCGGCATTCCTCCGAATGCAGCGGCTTTATGAATCAGTTTGGGGGTTAAGGGGCCTACATACCGAAATAGGCGGACTTCACATCCGGGTTGTCCATCAGTTCTTCAGAAGTTCCTTCCAGAACTACTCCCCCGTTTTCAAGGACATACCCATGATGGATAATCGGAAGAATCGGTCTGGCGTACTGCTCCGTGATGCATACGGTTATCCCGGTCTCCCTGTTTATGTTCTCGATTGCGTCTGTCAGCATCTCCTCCATGACCGGGCTCAAACCGAGCAGCGGTTCGTCGAGCAGCAGCAGCGTGGGCTGGGCCATGAGGGCGCGGCCTATTGCGAGCATCTGTTGCTCCCCCCCGCTCAGGAATCCACCTTCCCTTTTTTTCAATCGCCAGAGCGGAGGAAAAAGATCAAACACATAATCGAGGGTCTTCTTTGCCTGAGCCTTTGTTGCAAGGATACCGCCGATCCTGAGATTCTCCATTACGCTGCTTTCCTGAAAGATACGGCGCCGCTCCGGGCAGAGCACGATTCCCTGCCTTGCCCGAAGGCTGGGTTCCATGCCGATGATCTCCTCTCCCATGTGCAGGATACTGCCCATGACTGTAATACGTTCCCCTCCCCGCATCTTCTCCTTCCGTTTCAGATCCAGGATGATTCCGGAAACCGTGTACATGAAGGTGGATTTTCCGGCGCTGTTGGCACCGAAGGCCCCGGTGATCTCACCTTTTACGCAGGAAAGATTCACGTTATTAATGGCAATGGCGTTTTCATAGAACACCATCAGGTCTCTTACTTCCAGGACATTCATCCGGTTTTCTCCTTACCCAGGTAGGCCTCTTTGACCCTCGGCTCCTCCATAACCTCGGCCGCAATCCCTTCGGCGATCTTGCTCCCGAAACTCATTACCATAACCCGGTCCGCGAGCCGGAACAGTTCCCGCAGACGATGCTCAATCATCATAAGGGTGACACCCTCCATCTTGAGCTTTTCCAGGAGGGGTATGAGGCTGGAGATCTCAGACATGCTCAGCCCTGAAAAAATTTCGTCACACAAAATCACCTCCGGCCTCAATGCCATGCAGCGTGCCAGCTCCAGCCGCTTGAGATAACCCAGTGGGAGTGACCCGGCTGTCTTGTAAGGGACCCGCGCGTCTCTTTCAAAACCTACCTCCTCAAGCAGATCGATCGCAACCGAGTCTCTGTCACCCAGTTTTCCTCCGCGGGTCCTGCGAACCCTGGGAGAATTGAGCGGAACGATAAGATTTTTGTAGGCGGGAAGGCTGTGATAAGGTCGCATGACCTGGAAGGTGCGAGCAAGACCCAGGTTGGCGATCCTATGCGGAGGCTTTCTCGTGATCTCCTCACCCTTGAACATGACCTCACCCCTGTCAGGTGTGACAAAACCGCTTATCAGGTTTACAAGAGTGGTCTTTCCTGCCCCGTTCGGTCCGATTACGCCGAGGATCTCTCCATGATTCAGATCAAAGCCCACGTCAAATACCGCCTGAACCCCGCCGAACGACTTGCTCAGTTTCTCGACATGAAGTATAGGTTCTTCGGCCATGCTAAACCTTTTCCCATTTTTCGAACTGGTGATATTTCCTTTCAAGCACATTCATGAGCCCCTCCGGTTTGTAGAGGATGAAACAGAGCAGAACCAAGCAGTAGAGAACCACCCGAAGCTGCCCGAATCCCCTCAACGCCTCTGAAAGGGGGGTTAGGATGAAGGCCCCCAGGACCGCACCCACAAGGCTTCCCATACCGCCAAGCACGGTAGCGGCTATCGGGAGTATTGAAAAATCCATGGCAAACAGGCTGAGCCCCACCCACCCGTAAAGATGGCACAGGTAGGCCCCGGCGAAACATCCGATGAGGGAGGCTATGAAAACCGCCTTTATGCGGTAAATGGTGATACTGATACCGGAGGCCTTTACCGCCTGGTCATTGTCTTTGATACTGCGAAGGATTAGGCCGATATCCTCCGAGACCAGTCGTCTGACCGAAAAAAGGGCCACCAGTACAACCACCAGGATCAGGTACTGTTCCACCCATGAATTGGGAAAGGTCGCCAGGGCGCTGAGTCCTTCGGTGCTCCCGAAAAGGCTTAGCGCGATTATAACGTAGACGGCAAACAGGGGAAGCATAAAGCTCACGATGGCGAAATATATGCCGCGCAGCCTCAGACATGGAACGAGCACCAAGGTGGACAGAAACGCCCCCGCCACCGTGGCGATAGGAATCGTGACAATCGGGGCCCATCCCATGTATTCGTTGAGGCTCCCGGAAATGTAACCCCCGAAGCCTATGAACATGGCGCCTCCCAGGCAGACCAGTCCCACGAAATGCGCCAGAAAATCAAAGCTGAGCGCAAGCAGAGCGTAGATACCGGCCGCACATAATACCCGCTGCCAGTACATGTCCAGAACCAGGGGCAGCACCAGAAGTCCGGCAATCAGAATTACTCTGGGGCATGCCAGGTAGGTCATTTCACGCCAGGAAGCAAGGCCGTAGAGCCCCTCACTGCGCACCTTGATACTCCTGTCCAGCCGTTTCTTACGACGGGTCTCTGCAGGCATTTAGACTCTTTCCTCCAGTTCCTTCTGTTTCCCCAGCAGGCCCGAGGGCTTAACCAGGAGGATTAGTATGATGGTGCCCACCAGCACGACCGATTCCCACAGGGCACCGAATAAAGACGTGCTTATGATCATTGCAAAACCGAGCACGAATGAGGCCAGTATGGTACCGGCCCAACTGCCCAGCCCTCCTATGATACATACCGCAAGGGCATAGATGAGCACCCGGTAGCCCTGTTCCGCGGCGATATTGCCCAGAGGCAGGATCAGAACCGCGGCAAGTCCGGCAAGTGCGGATCCGATGGCAAGCGCGACCATGGCCACTCGGTCCGAGTTTATACCAAGCATCATTGCGGCCTGCTCATCCTGGGCGATAGCCCTTAGGGAAAGCCCCATCTTGGAGTAATGGGTGAAGGCCCACAAAAAAAGCAGCATAGATATCCCGCCGCCCATGATAATGAGCCTCTGATAATCAACGAACACCCCCATTACAAGGATTTTTCCCTCGATCAGGGGCGGCAGGACGTAAAAGGGCCCTATGAAACCCTTGAACCCGGCAATACCCTGCATCCGAAGGCCTTCCAGGATAATGAGGCTGACCGCAAAGGAGGCTATGATCTCCGAGGTTGGAAGTCCCCTGAGGCGCATGAGCACGAACCGGTAAATGGCAAGGCCCAAAGCGGCCGCGATCACAAGGGAGCTCAATATGGCAGCCCAATAGGGCATTTTGAGGTCGTTCAGAAAACTCCAGGTGAGAAATCCCACCAGCACGTAAATCGAGCCGTGCGCGAAGTTGGGTATCCGGCTCACCCCGTACACCAGCGAAAACCCCACTGCGATGAGCGCGAAGACGATGCTGTTAATGGCGCCGTATATGATTATTTCCATATCTCTATGTGGTGTGTGGTTGCCGCTCCGGCAGTCAGCCGGAACGGCATAGATCGATTACGGAGGGGTGAGGGACATACTCTGCGGGGTTCCCTCACGCGAAAATAACCGCCGGGGTTCGACTAGTTTTTCAACCAGGGCGGAATCTGGATCTTCCCTGTGGCAGCTGCCTCGGGAAACACGCATACCCGTTCGCCGTTCTGCCACTGGACCCAGTTGCCCAGCACGCTGGTCTTGGGGTCGTAGCCGTACACTATCTGGTGGTTCTCATCAAAGCGTATGGTTCCTCTGACAGCGGGAAGGTTGGTTTTGGAGAGCGCCTCAATCAAGGCTGCCTTATCAAGACTCCCGGCCCGCTCGATAGCATCCTTGAGCACAAAGAGCGCCTCATAGGCGCTTACGCACCCGGTGCTTCGGGGCGGCACGCCCCATCTCTTCTCGAACGCATTATAAAAGGTCATGGTGCCCGGCATTACATCGGCAGGCACATTGCCTGTCTCCGAAAGGGTCACTATGGTATATGCGCCCTTTCCGTTTGTGGCCTTCCAGAATCCGGGGTCTTCGGCCGCCCCTATGAATCCTATCGGAAGGGCCGGCACCTCCATGTCGGCCCACTGTTTCAGAAGTATCGAGGTTTCAGGGGCATAGGCCCACATGAAAAGGACCTGCGCGCCCGACTTCTTGCACTCGCTCAGGGCCATTGCATAGTCGGTCGTTCCGATCGGATGCTTGTCCCTCCCCACGATTTTCCACCCAGACTTGGTTGCAAGCTTTTCCACTATTCCTGCGGCTTTTCGGCACATGAGGCTGTCATCGATTGAGATGAACATCTTGTCAAAGCCGTAATCCGCCTTGATCTTTGCCAAAAGATCGAGCCCTTCCTTTATATACCACTTCACACTGCCGCTTACCCTGAAAGAATGTTTGTATTTGTCCCGGGCCTTTTCCACTTTTTTGTCCCAGCTGGGGGTGTAGCACCCTATACTGACAAGATCTATCACCTTGTACCTGGCATATAGATCCATGGCCGCCATCCCGCATTCCGACATACAGGGCCCGCCGGCCACCAGATCCACCTTTTTCTGAAGAATCAGTTTCTCAATGGCAAGAAGGACTTCGTTGGTGGGGACCCCCGGTTCCTCGTCCCTGTCGTCGATTATTTCCAGCTTCAACGGGCGCATGACTCCACCGATTTTTATACCTCCCTCGGCGTTGATCTGTTCTGCGGCAAGTATCATGCCCCTTTCGCCGTTCTGCCCGTATGCACTGGCCCTGGGCACCGGTGCGCCTATCACGATAGGATCGGATGCGGCCATGATGCCGGGAACCGCTATAAAGGCCCCCAAGGTGATGGTTATCGATGTAAGGATGATTAAACCTCTAAGCATGAATCTGATCATTTTACCCCCCTTTCTCTTGCTTGGTGTCTGACTAAAACCTCAGTGTCTTCGGCTTCCAGTCTAAAACCCTTTTCACGCAGGCAGAAAAACTCATCGCACAAATCGGAAATTGAATGCCGAACGACGACTGTCTCATCCGCAAGCGGATGATTTTTACGACGGACACCAGTTTAGAACAATCGGGATATCAAAGACCCTCCCTCGAAAGGGAGCGGAAAATTCCATCCTAAAGGCGAAGTTACCGGGTGAACAGCTACCCAGCAGGAGAAGGTAAAAGGAAACGGCACGATTGTAAGAGATGGAGGGGGAATTTGAGATGTACCGCAAGAACAGGAGGTTCTATATTGCAAAGTTGGTGGATATTAACAAATAAAAATCATGTTGTCATTGCAATATTCATGTTTGAATAAAAAAATATATAAGACATCAATATCACATGCTGATTATTATGAGATTAGGCCTTGAACCAAGGCTTTCATCCATAACAAGACACAAATCATCAGGTATCTGACAATAGCCGGCCGGGGTTCGGCATGTAAAAACAAAAGGCATACGAGATAAAACGCCCTTCTGTTTACCAGCGCCTTAGGGCCGCATGAAAAGTATTGGGAAGAAAAAAAGAAGGATTCAATGAGCCTGCTGCGGATATGGGAAGCGCTGAATCTTATTCAGGCTTCTCAGTGTCCTTTGCAGAGCCGTCCTTGTCTTCGATAAGAGTCTTGCCCGTCACCTGACAGGCCTGCCTCATTCAGCTGTTTATGCCGAGCTTGGGAAGGATAACCAGTTGTAACAGAAAATATATTCCAAAAAATACAGCGAATATAGCCAGGGTTTTCATATAAGCTCCCTTAAAAAAATAGAATCACACCGATTATGTCTACCTTGTCATCGTGCATAAATGAAGATTTATGGCCTCATGCCATCAGCAATCAGATTTCAGTTAAACATCTGCGATATCAGCTTATTGGTTACTTGCCGATAGCCGCCGGCTGAAAGCAACATCCAGGAATGGTGTGTTTCCGGATGGGCACCACATAAAATACTTTCCTATCAAGATAAGACATCCTGAACCGATGGCAACACCTCAATGGCTTAATCACGACCGTTATCCTGAAATTTCCCTTATTATCCCATAGACATCGACCGGGCTCATATCCATCTTTTCGCCTATCTCTTTCATGGTCATCTCGGCGGAGGCCTCGATCTTTTTTTCTGAAAGGCCCCTGAGGACCTCCTTCATATTGAGCCCGAATTCACTGCATAAATCAGCCAGGGGTCTTCTTCCGATACCTGGAGGAGGTGAATCAGGAAGGCTTCCGGTTCCTGTCAGGGAATCCTCTTTTTCAGGCTTCATCATGAGATACAAACCATGCGGTGACAAACCGTTGGCATTCGCGATATCTTTAAGTGTCTGTTCAGGGCCTTCTATCTTAAGCCCTCTCTTTTTAACCTTTTGGATTGCATCTTCAGCATCAAAGCCCATCTTTTTTGCAAATGTCTTGACAGTGGAAAGCTCGGCATGTCCGTAAGGAGGTTCTCCATATTTTACCGATGCTGCATCTTTGATTGATTCACTGAGATTGATTACCCAGCTGAGGGGCGGGATCATAAAATAGGTACCGGCCACGAAAATCACGGTTACAAGCAGGGCGATGTTGAAATCCCTCGTAAAAATCTTGATTTCCTTTGCCCTGTTTTTGAGATAGGACACGATCTGTTTCCAGTTATAATAGATATGGAGAAAACCTGACAGAATGAACAGCAGGCTCACGTTAACATGTATATCTGTCCATTGAGTCTTTGAAAGCCCCCACAGGCGCCAGTCGGCCCAGTACGCCACCCTGCCGTGAGGCACTATATAAAGGATAAATCCTGTGATCAAAAGCAGCCCAAAGCAGAGCATCGCCGTAAGAGATGTTATTTTTTTTATTTTCATGGTCTCCTCCAAAAGAGATGGACATCATGAATCCGGTCTAAACAAAAAACACCCGAAAATTTGAATTGTCGGAAAATCTTCATTTAACTTGCCAGGCATGTAAGGCCCTAATTACTTTGCAGTAACAATTAAGTATCATTATCCGATAATCAAGTGAGAAAAATAAATCAGCAAGGATTTCCGGCAAATACCTTGGGGCTGCTGCCGGAATAAATCCGAGACAGGCGGAAGGATTGGTTCCGGCAGGACCGGGATCCGGGAACAGATGAAGAAACGGGATATCCCATTGAGGCGCCCACGATCTGTAACTCTTTAAATCATATAAGCATTTGACTTATATATGCTCTTTCATGTATTCATCTCATATTGGCCGTTCGGGTTATTTCAACAGGGAGGCTTATCTATGGATATCAGGGAATCCGCGCGCGCGGCAAAAGCCGCCTCAATAAAACTTGCCGCCACAGGAACAGAGACAAAAAACAGGGCGCTAAAGGCCGTCGCAGATGCCCTCGATTCAAACAGGCAGGCCCTGTTTGAGGCAAATGAAAAAGATCTCGCCGTAAGCCGGGAAAACAACCTCGCGCCCCCCCTTTTAAAACGACTCAGGTTTGATCGGGCAAAACTTGCCGGAGTAATAGACGGGATCGGAAGTCTCATCAAGCTTGATGAACCTGTCGGCAGGACGATCAGTGCCAGGGAACTTGACAGAGGACTTGAGCTTTATCAGGTAAGCTGCCCCATCGGGGTGACCGGAGTGATATTTGAATCAAGGCCTGACGCACTCGTTCAGATATCCACCCTTTGTCTCAAGAGTGGAAACTCAGCACTTTTAAAGGGAGGAAGCGAGGCTGCAAACACGAACAGGGTCCTTGCCGAGATTATAAAAAATGCAAGCGAGGCGGAGGGCATCCCTGCCGGCTGGCTGCAGCTTCTTGAGACCAGATCCGACGTGATGGAGATGCTCAAGATGGATGACCTTATCGACCTTGTCATACCGCGCGGGTCCAATGAATTCGTCAGGTTCATTATGGACAATTCCGACATCCCTGTTATGGGGCATGCCGACGGTATATGTCATCTCTACATCGATAAGGATGCGGATCTCCAGATGGCATGTGACATAACGGTGGATTCCAAGTGCCAGTATGTGGCGGTCTGTAACGCGGTTGAAACCCTTCTGGTTCATGAGTCTGTCGCGCCCGATTTTCTTCCCCTGGTATGTAGCGCCCTTTCGGAGAAGGGGGTTGAATTGAGGGGATGCCCCGGTACCGCCGGTATAGTTGATGTCAAGCCGGCCACAGAAAAAGACTGGCGCACGGAATACCTGGACCTGATCATCTCCATAAAGGTGGTCAAAGACGCTGATGAGGCGATAGATCACATAAACACCTACGGATCGGGACACACCGATTCCATTGTCACGGCCGATGAATCGGTTGCCGGAAATTTTATGAATCTGGTCGATTCCGGAAATGTATTCTGGAACTGCAGCACCCGTTTCAGCGACGGATACCGTTACGGGCTGGGGGCCGAGGTAGGCATAAGCACGGGGAAGATACACGCTCGCGGGCCTGTGGGGCTTGAAGGCCTCATGATCTACAAGTGGAAGCTCAAGGGCAAGGGCCAGGTCGTGGCCGACTATGCGGACGGGAAAAAGACATTTACCCACAAACATCTTTAACGAGCTTTTTAATCCTTTACGTGTTACTTAAAGACCGGTTACATCAGACTCCATTTTTTTCTCTTTCATCGAAAGGATGAGGGAAAGGCCCGCCCCTGTCAGGGCTGCTGCAAAAAGCATGAAAGGGGCGGATTGCCAGGTCCCCGTGTGCGAAACAAGCACTGCCAGCACGGGAGGTCCGACCAGCTGCCCCAGCTGGCCTCCCTGCATTATGAGACCATTTGTAGTTCCTACCTGATCGGAACAGGGAGCATGCACAGGTGCCCCGCTTAGGATTGAAGCCGGAAGCAGCCCTCCGAATCCGGAAAACGCAAGACACCCTCCATATCGAATCCAGAAATGCAGCCCGGATGAGTAGATCACAAAAGAGTTGAGTCCCATTATAAGGATTGCAGTACAGATAAGTTTTCCCCTGCCGATACCCTTCTGCATGAGCCACCCGCCGGCCAGATTGCCGGGGATATTAACCGCCACCATGACAGCCGTAAAAATCGAGGCCGATCCCTTTCCTATCCCGAAATCATCTATGAGAAGGGTGGGAAGAAAACCCATGACGGTAAGCCACTGCAGTGTATAGGCCGCAAAAATAAAAGACAGCAGCAGAGGACCGGCTGAAGTGACCGTACCCGCAAAATCCCCTATAAACCGCTTCAGATTAAGGCTGGTTTTCACCTCGGGCATAGACATCCCATCCGTCTTTTTCATGAAAAAAACAGCGAATAGGACCAGGACAGCCCCGTTTGCAAGCCACAACCCCCTCCACCCCGAAAAAGAGTTGAACATGGGCGCAAGCAGCATGATAATGGATGCGCCTGCAGGCAGAAAACAGCTCCATACCGCAAGGGAAAACCTCACGTCTGAGGGCCTTGTAACCTTGAAGATCAATACAGGGGCCGAAGACGCGATCATAAGAAAACCGAGGCCTTCAAACAACCTGGTTGTCAGAAGAATGGAAGCCACGGGAGAAAAGGCGCCGATAATGCTCCCGGCGGCCTGTAAAACAAGGCCGGAGAAGAGCACGAGGCGGTGCCCCAGTGCGTCTGATACGGCACCGGCGAGGGAACCCACTGCAAGCCCCAGCACGTTGAAGGTCGAAAGCACCCACCCGGCAAGCACCAGGCTCATCCCAAGTTCATCCCTGATGGAGGGGAGCATGGGAGGGGCCTTACCGACCTGAAAAGAGGCGACGACCCCCGCGCCGACAAAAAGCAGGACAAGGTCCCACCTGTTTTTTTTACCACCGGAAGAGGCAGAAATGCCTGAAATGTTCATCAAGGCTCTCCATATAATAAGCTCCCCCTGAGAAAAAGGCTCGCACGAAGATGATCAGGATAAGACATATAAAGGGCTGCATGTCTAAGGAAGATAAACCAGCGCATATGATCAGTAAAAGATCCCGCCCGGGAGACAACGCATTGACCCTGCAAGGATACAGTTTGCCATGCCGAAACCTGGAATGCCCGGGTTTCAAAACCAGGTTTTCTATAATGGAATGACATCCGCTTTTAAGGAGGGGATTTAAATATACAAATACAATATTTTCAAGTGTTATTATTTCTGAACATACTGAAGAAGAGATATCTGGCCTGCAGCCGGTAATACCCGGTTCATCCATAAATCAAGATTTATGGAGTCACGCTATCAGCCATCAGCTTTCAGCAGTCCGTAAAACACTTGATCAACTTATTGGCTGCTTGGTGATAACTGTCGGCTGAAAACAACATCCAGAAATGATCCATTTCTGGATGGGTTCTAGATAAAACCCTGAATTCTGTCGTGCCTTTATTCATACAGCCTTCTAGCCATGGCACTAAGTATGAGATAGCAGGAGGTGGCGCCCGCATCCTGATGCCCGATGGTCCGCTCACCCAGACGGCTTGCGCGGCCCATCTTTGCAATCATTTCCCTGGTCGATTCCATCCCCTTTTCCGCTGCCTGCTCAAATATCGAAAACGCCTCATTCAGTTTTTTGCCTTCCTTTTCCGCATGCTCAAGCGCCCTCACCGCAGGTACGAGGGTATCAAGGAGGGTCTTATCCCCCGGCTTGGCCTTTCCGATTTCAAGTATTCCCTTTTCAGCTGCCTGAAACATCCTGACAAGGTCTGAAAGCGAAGCCTCTTTGAGCCCGGCCGCCTCCTTGGCAAGCCTTAAAAAAAATGTGCCGTAAAGGGCGCCCATGGCCCCTCCCACCGAATTTAGAACAACCATGCCCACTGCCTTAAAAGGCGCTTCGATATCCGTTGCCTCGGTATCGGCCAATTTCTTCTTAACCTCCCTGAAGCATTTGGCCATGTTCACCCCATGGTCTCCGTCACCTATGGCGCCGTCGAGTTCCGAGAGGTATTCCTTATGTGCTTCGATTGCGTCGCAGATATCTTCCAAGGCCCTGTGGACCTGATCCGGTTTTATTGTTTCCGCCATTTCATCCGCCCCTCTGTATCTTGTAGTATGGTGTGTCGGCCGGGGCCTTGAGAAGCCCCTTGAGTTCGTCATCAAGTCTCATGAGTGTAACGGAAAAACCGGCCATTTCAAGCCCTGTAAAAAACTCCCCCACATATGAAAGCCCGACGTCTATCCCGATCTCTTTCAATATCCGTCTCACCCTTCTGTAGCAGATATAGAGCTCCAGATGAGGCGTTCCGCCAAGCCCGTTTATAAGCACCGCGACTTCATCGCCTTTTTTAAAAGGAAGATCATCGATAATTTCACCCGTCATTCTCTCCGTAATCGCATCGGCACTCATCATCTTTATCTTGGCCGTACCCGGTTCCCCATGATGACCGACAGCATATTCCATCTCATCTTCTGCGAGCGTGAAGGTGGGAGAACCTTTGGCCGGTACCGTGCATGGCGAAAGGGCCACACCAAGGGTCCTAGTATTGCCGTTTACCTTTTCAACGGCCTTTTTACATTCCTCGAGGGTCCCCCCGGCAGCGGCCTTGGCACCCGCAACCTTCCAGCCGAGAAAAGAACCCACGACCCCCCTTCTCTTGGAAGATTCCTCCCTGGGCATGGAGCCGACATCATCGGTGGATATGGCCTGGGCCACTTCTATACCTTCGGCCTTTGCCATATCAGAGGCCATCTGAAAATTCATCACATCCCCTGCATAATTGCCCAGGAGAAAAAGCACCCCCTTTCCGGAATCGACCGCCTTGGCCGCCTCAAGGCATGCAAGCGGAGGAGGAGATGTAAAGATCTCCCCTACTGCAACCGCATCAAGGATTCCTTCGCCTATAAATCCTATGAAGGCGGGCTTGTGCCCTGAGCCTCCTCCCGATACTATTCCGACCTTTTCCCGCACCGGTGCGTCCCTTCTTACCAGGACCCTGGCAGTGTCGAGCTTTCTTACATAATCCTTGTGAACGTCAAGAAAGCCTTCAAGCATCTCATCGACAACATCGTAGGGATCATTAATGAATTTCTTCATCTTCCGCCTCCATGATTCGAAAAATGGGTTTGCCTTGTGCTCTTTTATTTATCATGCTGAGCAGCGTATTCAAGGATCCGCTGTATCTTAGGCTCCGACCTTCCACCCGGGACATACTCCGATTCCATCCAGATAGTAACAAGGTACTTTGCCACTTCATGCCCCAGGACCTGAGACCCGAGGGTCAGGATATTGGCATTGTTGCTCTTTATCGAGCGTTCCGCCGAGTATGGGTCAGAGCAGTTGGCCGCATAGGCCCCCGGCACCTTGTTGGCGGCAATTGACATACCTATTCCGGTACCGCAAAAAAGGATGCCTCTTCTGTGCCTTCCCGCAGAAACCGCCTCAGCCACCCTGATCGCCACATTTGCGTAGATGGAATCATCGCTTCCGTAATCCTCCCACTCGTATCCAAGCTCGTTTAGATGACCCTTTATGATCTCCTTGAGCCCAACCGCATTAGGGTCACATCCCAGCGCTATCTTATCCATATCATTTTTCTCCTATATGGTTGAATAAAAAACCCGGGATTGCGGAGTCCGCCCTCCGCCCACATTCATCAGGTCATGTCCAGGATATCCCTTACAAATCTTACCGAGTTTTCAAGCACCTCGATTATCCTTTCAAGTTCAACAGGAGAAGACTTTCTCAAAGGAAGAGCATCCTTTCCCCTTCTGATTCTGAGGGGAATCTCCAGGGAGACGGGAAGACATTCAGGCAGCAATTTCAATTCATTGAGTACGGCCCTGTAATCTATTTCACCCTTGCCTATCTCCGTAAAATACCATCCCTGTTCATCGGATGCCACATCCTTGATATGGAAGTATGAGATATACGGCAGGGCATCCTTGTAATCGATTTCAGGCCTGACCCTCTCGAAGAGATGGGAGATGAGATTTCCGAAATCGTAATTTATCCTGACCCTGTCGGAACCGATTTTTTCGATTACTCTCTTTGCCTGCGCCCCCCTGTCCAGTATATTGCTTCTGCCGTCACCGGGGTTTTCAAGCGCGATATCCATATCGAGCAAATCCGCAAGTCTTGCGAGCTTAGCTATATTGGTCATAAACCGGCTTTCCCTTTCAGCCGGTGCCGCATTTGAAATAATGAACCTTGCTCCGAGGGACTTCGCAAAATCCATGCGTCTTGAAAACCTGTCTGCCGCGCCCTCCTGAGAAAGATCGATATGCGCCGAAAAGCCAAGGCAGGTCAATCCGTTTTCATCCAAAAGAGAGGATATCGCCCTTGCATTTTTCCCAATGAAATAGTCATCTGTAAAGGGATCGGTATAACCTTCTATAAAAGCGAATTCTACCAGGCTCACTCCGAGTCTCGATATCTCCCTTAAGGAAACGGAATAATCATAACCGTCAAAGGCGGCCGTGCTCACTACTATCTGAGTTTCCATACTTCACTCTAATCCAGTGAAAATATATTTTCTTCGATAAACCGCCACATCTTGAGATAGTCCTCAGCATTAAGCAGATTTTCGATTTTTCCGTTGTCGATATTATCAAGCATCTTCCAGATCTTGTTTGAGATGCGACTGTTTATTTCAAACACCCCTCGTATGTCCCAGCGTGTGGGAGAGGTATCGGAAGTGAGATAATCACGGTATTCATATCTCTTGAGATAATAGAGGAACTCGACATATTCCAGAAAATGCTTGCTGCCGCAGAAATAGTCCCAATCCCATTTCCCGTCGTTGTCGTTTATATGGATATAGTAACGGTACGGACTCTCCGCAAGGAGCGCCAGGGCCTCTGCGGGGTTTTCATTTCCATAGGTCGAGTGCCCGAAATCCAGGGTTACCCCCATTTCCCTGCACTGGATGTCATTTAAAAGGCACATCGCCTTTGCGGCAGTATCGACGAAGCAGTGGCCCCTCGTTTCACTGGGTTTGTATTCTATAAAAAGCGGTATCTCTTTTTTATATGACCCGGCTTCCCCGAATGCATTCGCCAGATGTCTCCATGCCTTGGCATAGTCATACTGAAATGCGAACTCATAACCGTCACCCAAAGGACAGCAGGTCACCTTGTCCGCACCGACACCTGAAGCGAAATCCTTTGCCTCTTTGATAAATCGCACGGCCTTTTCCCTAACAGACCTGTCCCGAGAGGTCAAACCTCCGTTTCGAAATTCAGGCTCCGCCTTCACATTTACGTTTATCGCGGCCACCTTTAATTTGTACTTTTCGAGCAGGTCCCTGGTCTTATCCACACTCATCACTTCATAAGGATAAACGATTTCCACCCCGTCGTATCCGTCTATTTGGGTCATCAACCGAAATTTCTCTTCAAGGCTCAAAGGCACATTATACTCATGAAAACGATCCTTTGTAGCCGACAGAAACCCTGTTATTATCGCCAGATTCAACATGGTTGCACTCTCCCTTCAGGGATAACACTGTTTTCAATTTACCTGCAGCAGGGATTGGATAAATCCCAGAGCTGCCTTATATTCCCTTTCCGTATCTTCCTTTGCACATATGATCTCAACATCAAAGGAGCCTGGATAACCTGCAGAAATAAGCTCCGATATCAGCCTGGGCCAGTCAATCGAACCCTTTCCCGGGCCAAGAGACAGGTTTTCTTTGCCGAAGTTGTCGCACAGGTGTGTCCCTAAAATGCGCGATCCGAGCCTTGACGGGACATCATAAAGACTCTCCATGGATGCCCATGTATGCCCTGTGTCAAAATTAAGGCCGAGCCCCTCAGTGCCGAGACGCTCGCAAAGGACATGGAATCCTTCCATGCCGTCGATAACCGCCGAAGGCATTATCTCCAAGGCAATTTTACGTTCGATAACCTCCGCCATTTCAATCAGACGCCGTATCTTTTCGCCGACCTGATCCAAAAAAAATCCGGCCTCATTATTTGATCCCCCTGCCGGAGTCTCAAAGGGCCCCAAAGGAATCGTAATGACCCTGCATTCATCAAAAGGCTCAACTATTTCGACGACCGATCTCATATGCTCAAAGATCTCATCTGAGGCAAGCTCATAAGGGTTGGAAAATGCCTTGATCATAAAGTGGGCCACAAACTGCGAAACAGTCAATCCCAGATCAGTGGAACGATTGCGTATGTATACGGCACCCTTAGATCTCCATCTGTCAAGGTTTTCATTATGATAGATCTCAAGCTGAAAGCCGTCAAAGCCGAGCCGAGCTATATCTGCAAGGCATTCTGCGACATCCTGCCAAGAGAACCTGTCCGTGTACCTCGATATAAAATAGGCAGGAGAAACCCCGATTGAAAAACCGGTCCTTTTTTCCCCCATCAACAGCCTTCCTTAGGATTATCTGTTTTTTTATTAAAGACCCTCTTTTTTATCCAGGTTATGAAACTCTTGTAAAAACCGAACTGGCTTATGACGGTCCATACAATAACCAAGAAGAGCAGTAATGAAACAGGCCTTGTAAATACCGGCATGAAACTGCCTTGAGACACCATAAGCGCCCTGCGCAGGTTTTCATCCGCCATAGGCCCCAGGATAACGCCGATTACAAGGGGAGCGATAGGATAGCCCATCTCCGTCAGAAAATAGCATATTATGCCCACAGGCAGCATAAGATAAAGGTTGAATATATTGAGCCCCAGGGAATAAGAGCCGATAATGCAAAGCATCCCTATTATCGGCATAAATATCTGAGTGGGAATTCGCAGGACCTTGACAACCTGTTTGGCCAGGACCATGCCGGTGATCCACATTGCCACGGAGGCAAGCAGCAGTATCGCGGCCACCTCAAGGATAAATGTAGGATGTTCGAAGGTAATCATGGGGCCTGGTGTAACCCCGTGAAGCATAAGCGCGCCCAGGAGCATCGCCGCCGGTGGACTGCCCGGTATTCCCAGATTCAGAAGGGGAATCTGGGCACCGCCTACACAGGCGTTGTTGGCGGTTTCACTGGCTAGAACCCCTTTAATTTCTCCCCTGCCGAAAGTCTCCGGATGTTTTGATGTGTTTTTCGCTGTCCCGTATGATACCCATCCCGCGATGTCTTCTCCTATCCCTGGGACAGCGCCTATGCCGACACCGATCAAGGCCGATCTTATTATTGCGGGTATATTCCTGAAAATCGTACCCAGTTCAGGCATTATACGCTGCAGTTTCTGGGTCTCACCTATCTTGAATTTGTCCTTTAGAACCTGGATAATCTGCGGAATCCCGAAGGCCCCTATGAGCACGGGGACTACCTCAATGCCGCTTTCAAGCTCGGAATATCCAAAAGTAAAACGAGGGAAAAACTGCAGTTGATCCCTGCCTATGCAGGCCAGAAACAGACCCAGAAAACCCGCGATCCATCCTTTTATTACCAGGTCAGGGCTTGTAAGGGTGCCGCTTATTAATATTCCGAAAAATGCAAGCAGGAAAAACTCAAAAGAGGTAAACTGGAGTGCAAAGTGGGATATGATTGGTGAAATACTTACCACAAAGAGCATGCTGATCGAGGTTCCTATGGCTGAGGCGGTGGTTGTAAGCCCTATCGCCCGCCCCCCTTCTCCCTTGCATGCGAGCGGATAGCCGTCCAGGGCGGTTGCAGCGGCGGCAGCCGTGCCCGGGATATTTATAAGGATGGACGCATAGGAGCCTCCATATGTGCCTCCGACATAGATAGCCAGCAAACACACCATGGCCATTGAGGTATCCATGCCGTAGGTCAAGGCCGTCAAAAGGGCCACTCCAAGGGTCGAGGTCAGCCCCGGCATTGCTCCGAATATTATTCCCAGCAGGACCGAACCGAACAGAATGGCGATATTCATCGGATCGGCTGCGATCTGGAAAACGATCTCGAAAAAAGAAGCGATACGTTCAAAAAGCATCATGGCTGCAGGTTCTCCCCATCTTTCATGCTAGAACTCCAAATACCAGACAGCGTCCAACAGCGCTACGACCAGGCCTTCTTTAGGCATGGGTACCATCAGAAAATATTTAAATATGGGACAGATCAAAAAGGGGGTTGTCAGAGACAATATAAGGGCGGTCCTGTATTTTTTCCCCAGTTCCGGGTTTTCACGCGTAAGGCTGAGACAGTATAGGCAGTAGAAAACGATAAAGACGAGGGCCATCCAGTCACTGGGATAGGGAAGGAAAGTCTCCATTACCGTTTCAAGACCGGAGATAAAATATGCGACAAAAAAGAGGCTTCCGCCGCAATAGAAAAAAAGCATCTTTTTCAGCAGGATATCGTCATCAAAATAGAACATGCTTATAAATGCCGCCAGGAAGAGGATGCTGCTCAGAAAAAAATCGATTCGAGGGATATTCAGATATACAAATGAGAAAAACAGGACCACTGTTGCATAAAACCTGAAGATCGGCACCGACCACATAAATTTGATCAACTTATTGCTGCATAACCAGTTAAGGACCTGCCTTAGTTGTCCCAATCCCACAGTCTTGAGCGCGGTTCGGATAAGCAACCCTCCCAGCAGGGCTATCACAGTTCCTACCAACAGAGGAAAAAGTGCGGGCGAGACATACCAAACGTTCTGAACCCCGCCCCAGGAATCCTTCATAGGCATCTGAAGGGCCTGGCTTATGACCCACAGGCCGAAACAGCAAATCAGGCCACCTGAAAATATATCCGCCCTGCGCAGTTTATCTTTCTCTAGCATGGTGAGAGCGCCTCAAAGGTAAGATTCAAAACGTTTTCACAACCATTGCTCGCAGCGAGGGCCGGCGTCACTGTCGATACCGGCCCTTTCACTACATTTTACTCATGGTTTAGGAATACCAAGATCTGCAGGATTAACCTTTGCGGCCTTCAGTTCCCAAAGGGTCCATGCAAAATTTGATTCAAGCGCATTAAACACGGCCTTTGACTCTGTCCCGGTTTTTCCGGAGAGCAGGTAATAATTGTCTTTGGCCCATTTTTTAACCTTATCCGTGGCGATTGCCTTTTTAAAGGCGGCAGCCAACACTGCCTTGGCCCCTTCGGGGGCGTCGGCAGGAACCGCAAATCCGATTGCCTGTGAGATCGGCAGGTACTCCGATAATCCCGGATAAGAATCAAAGGAGGAAGGGATCGTTCCCAGTCCCTCTACGCTGAAAGGATCAGGAATAAGCATGCCCAGTGCACGAAGTTTCCCGCCACGGAGCAACTGCTGTTGTTCGGCCAGGGAGGTTACTACCACCGATACCTCGCCCGTCATAGCGGCATTCTGGCTTGGAGCGGAACCCTTATAAGGAATAAAATTAAAGTCCGCCCCTGATCCCTTTTCAAGCGCCAGCAGATTCAAATGGTGTATGGAGCCGGCACCACTTGCCGCGGCCTTGATACTGTTGGGACTCTTTTTAGCGCTTTCGACAAGGTCTTTTAAGGTCTTATAGGGGGTATCAGGCGTAACCGAAATTATGTCAGGTGATCCGCCCACGATGAAGGTATCCCATACGTCAAATTTTTTGTCCCAGCCGCCCTGCACGCCGGCGGTGACATTCGATTCAGACAGTCCGCAGAGGGTGTATCCGTCGTGCGGTCTTGAATAGGCATAGCTCATACCCACCGAACCTGCAACACCGCCGGTTTTGTTGATAACGTTTACATTAACACCAAGAAATTTGGACATCTCCGCATGGATGATCCTGTTGCAGGTATCGGTCCCGCCACCGGCACCCCAGACCACGGCACAGGTTATGTTTCTTTTTGGATAAGCCTTACCCGCATAAGCACAGGTAAATACCGTCAATATCAAAGCCAGAGTCATCACCATTACCTTCTTCATTGCCAATTCCTCCTGCATATATTGGTGTTAGCCTAAAAGGCATACCAGGTTATCTTGCCGCAAAATCATCTTTAAAAATTTTCCGACTATCGCAACTAAACCGAAAGCAATCACTGACAAGCAACATGGCGAGCCGATTCCTCAGGAATCCGAACGACGGACCCCCAACGCATGGACCTTTATCATCTACGGCATTGAACTTTAAGCCCGAGGCCCAGGAGAATTATCACCCCCCTTCATCCTTCTCAAAAGCATTCCATGTCTTGAAAGCGGCAAGGTCATCCTTTTAAACCTGGAATACCCAGAATCTCTCTCGCCCGATCAGGATCGACAACCTTGCGTCCCACCTCTTGAGCCGCTCTGACGATTTCATCCACCAATTTCGCATTTGATTTGGCCCTGTCTCCGTTTGAAAGAAAAGGACCGTCCTCATAACCCACCCTGACATGCCCTCCCAACTCCAGGGCATCCATAAAGCCTAGAGCACCTTTTGCATGATGTCTGGTAAGGAACCAGACACTGTCTTCTTTAATCCGGCCGGTAAAAAACTCAATTACATCCCTTGAATAGGGCAATGCCTCAGGCACGTCCAAGACGAAATTGTAGATCAGAGGTTGTTCCAAAAAACCCATATCGAGAAATATCCCGGCATTATTAATCATGGACAGATCGAATATGCAGAGGGAGGGTTTTATTCCTTTTCTCATCAGTTGCTCTGAATAATAGCGGATATCGGAGAAGGGGTTCTGGTAGACACCGCCTGCCATATTTACCGAGCCCATATTCAAGGACCCCATTTCAATACCAGGCACGGTAATGGCAACACAGCGTTGTTCAAGGGAATGTTCAGGTGTACCCCCTGTTGATCCCTCAATTATTATCCGACAGGCAGAATGAATTCCCCGCACCTGTCCTGTAAAACAGGTCGGATCCGCCGTCTGAATTCCTCTGCCGTCACGCACGTGCAGATGCGCGATCGAAGCGCCCGAGTCATAAGATCTAATGACTTCACGGACCACGTCCATTTCCCCTTGAAACTTCTCGCTCTGATTTTCCCCTGCTACCGGTGCGACGCATATTATCAGGTCTTCCATGGTCTTCCCCTTTTCCATATCTCTTCTTAATTCAAATCGTTTTATAAAACTCGAACTTATAAAAAAATCCAAGATATGCATTCCAGGCGCAAAAAGGCACTCAAACGGATCAGCAGCCTCCTGTTCATATCCGCACTTAGGTATAAGCCATGTCCTTTTCTTCAAAATCCCTCTTTAACACCTCAAGGGATTTTCTTAGATGAAGGCGCATTAATTCCTCGGCCTTCAGTTCGTCTCTTTTTGAAATCGCATCAATAATACTGAGGTGCTCCTCCAAGGTGTCGATGGGAGGCCTTACCAGGCCTTCCGTGGCATCAAGCTGATAACTGAAGGTGACGATATTGCAGGTCTCAAGAATACTTTTCAGGAATTCCTTCGACCCTACGTCTGTCACAAAATTATGAAACAGCCTGTCTTCCGCCGCATATGCCTTGTAATCTCCAATTTCCTTAACGCCCCTGAACTTTTTGAAAAAGCACTGAAGTCTCTTTTTCTGCTCATCGGTAATTTCATGACAGGCCCTTCGAGCTGCGAGACCTTCAAGAATTTCACGCAACTCGAATATGGATATCATTTCCTCATAGCCGAATAGGCGGACGAAATAGCCTCTGCGGGGCATGGATTTTATAAGTTTTTCATGTTCAAGATACTTCAAGGCATTTACAAGAGGGGTACGGCTTATGCCGAGGTCGGAAGCAAGTTTTTCCTGAGGAATTTTCCGGCCGGGCAGGAGTTTTCTATTGATAATCATTTCCTTTATGACCTGGTAGGCCTTGTAATCCAGGTTCTCGTGCTCAATTCCCAGCTTTGCCATCAGGGCACTCCATAGGGTTAGTTTGAGGGTTATAAGGAATCGTTCAGATGATTATTCAACAGCACTTTTTGAATTAAAAATTTTGCATACAAAATTCAATATACGCCCCCCGGCATGCTGTCAAGAAAAAAATCATTGACCGTTAAAAAATCCCTTTACAGATTAAGGGAAAGAGGTCCCGCACCGGATTTTCCAGTTTAAAATAGGAGTATTTATTTGACTCAGAACGGATATGTACTTGCAGAAGGCATGAAAGATAAAATACAGGAGGATCTCAAATGAAAGAGATCAAAAAATAGAGCCAGGGAAGGATCGCCAAAAGACCGACGGTTGTTGTAAACCAGCAGGCATTCGCCAGATCTATGTCAAGGTCGTAGAGTGACGGGGGAACCAATGCCGTGAATGCAACGGGCATGGAACTTAGTATAAGAACGACCTTCAAGGGAAGGCCCCCTTCTATTTTTCCGAAACCAAGCATATAGGCAAGGCTCCCTATGACCGCAGGGATAGCAACAAATTTTATTGCCGCAATCACCATCCCCTGAGTCAGATATTTATTTATACTCGATATCCTCATTGCCATTCCTATCGATACCAGAAGGATAAAGGTGCCGACAGGAACAAAAAGGGAGGTAACCGCTCCAAAAAAGGGAGGCCTTTCAATCCCCGTCAGGTTCAAAACTCCTCCCACTGTCAGCGCGCCGAGCGCAACAAGAACAAATGCATCGGTAAAGACCTTTTTCAATCTGCTGCCAAGCCTTTCTTTTTTGCCCCGCTCCGAGGAATAAAACTTGGTGATCGGAAATCCAATGGCGTAATATGTCATCTCTTCGAACAACTTATAGAGCGGTACCAAGGCAAAGGCCTGTTCCCCTAAAAAAATAAAAACAACCAGCGCGCCTACAGACCCTATGTTCGTAAATGATCCGCAGGCATAGTACGCCCCGGTCTGTCTTCTGCCGAGGCGCATAACACGCGCGGCGAAAAGGGCGAGAACCCCTCCGAGCAGAAGCGCTAAAACACAGAGTGCAGGCAGTGTTATAATCCTCATATCACCTATCCTGATCACCCATACCGCGCCCAGGAATGAGATCGACATAAAGAAAAAAAGCCCGATTTTCTGAAGAAATTTTCTGACCTCTTCCAAAGGAAAAGGGAGTTTTAAAGCCCCACATCTGTCTAATTGCTGAATCAAATAGCCGAGAGTCAGACCTGACAAAATAAGACCCAGGGAAAAAAGGAGGTTAAACATCTTTTAAATTATCCATTAAGATACGGTTTTATTCCTTCAGTTAAACGCGCACAGATCAAATGATTCAGAATCAATCCAGTTCATCCTTGTACTTTCTGTAAAGGCCCCTGAATTGATGGTAGGTGAGGCCGAGAATTAACGCGGCCTTTTTCTGATTATACCTTGACTGCCGCAATGATTTTTTCAGAAATACAAGCTCAAGTTCCTTTTGAGCCGACTTAAAAGGCATGGAAAAAAAGCCTTTTTCAAAAACAGTATCATTTTTTTCATCATCCCTGCCGACCGGTAACTGTCTTGAAACAGGCTCGCCTCTTTTAAATGGATCAAAATCGACCTCTTTTACAAGACAAGTCCCGGAACGGTATACCGCCCTTTCAACCACATTTTTCAATTCTCTTATGTTCCCGGGCCATTGATAGGCTTCAAGCGCCCTGATTGCATCATCATCAAAGCCGGGGATCTCCTCCCTTTCCAGTTCGAACGCCATCCTGGCGGCAAAATGGTGGGCAAGAAGGAGGATATCATCTCCCCTTTCTCTCAGAGGCGGCAGGATTAATACCTCAAAGGACAGCCTGTCCAAAAGATCCTCCTTGAAACCACCCGAAGAGGCGATGCCCTTGAGGTCCGCGTTAGTGGCTGCGATGATCCTTACATCGATCTCGACCTTTTGAGGGCTTCCAACCCGCTCAAAGGAACCGTATTCAACAACACGAAGTATCTTTTCCTGTACCTCAAGGGGTATGCTTCCTATTTCATCCAGGAACAGGGTGCCGCCGTGGGCAGCTTCGAATCTTCCGGTTCGGCGTCGATCTGCCCCTGTAAAGGCGCCCTTTTCATAACCGAACAGCTCAGACTCAAGCAGGGTGGGACTCAATGCGGCGCAATTGAGCGCCATAAAGGGGCCTTTCCATCGCCTTGATAGATAATGGAGCCTTATCGCGGCAAGCTCCTTACCCGTACCTCTTTCACCCAGAAGTATCACCGGCCTTTCAACCGGAGCCACAAGGGAAAGTCGTTCCTGGAATTCGAGGAATACATCTGACTGGCCCAAGGCCTCGGGCAGGTTTAAAGGGTCCTTTTCATCGCTATCAAACATGCGGTCATCTTCAGATATCATGGTAATTATTACCAACAAATAGCTATATCGTTAATTAATAGTTTTTATTACTGCAGTTAAACCATTTTTGTCAAGGCATAACACCCTGATTTTTCAAATATATCGTTTAAGCAACCCTTTTGGCACGATTCATGCCTTTTAGATATCTGAAAAAACATCTATCCGGAGGTCGTGCCATGGGAATTTTCACCAGATTTCGCGATATTGTCAGTTCAAACATCAATGCCATGCTTGACAGGGCTGAAGACCCTGAAAAACTTATAAGACTCATGATAAGGGAGATGGAAGACACCCTTGTCGAAATAAAGGCATCCTGTGCGGGTATAATGGCTCAGGGCAAAAAGGTTGAAAGGCAACTTGAAGACGCTAAATCCCAGGAATTCCTGTGGAAAGATCGGGCCGGACTTGCAGTAAGCAAAGGTCGCGACGATCTCGCAAGGGAGGCTCTCCTGGAGAGACGCAGATTCTCTGAAAAGGCCGGCTCGCTTGAAAGAGAACTTATTGAAGCCAAAGCCCTTGTGGAAAACTACCAGGAGGATATCAGCCAGCTTGAAGACAAGCTTGGCTCGGCAAAAGACAAACAGCGCATGCTGGTACAAAGGCATATTCATGCCAGGACAAAAAGGCAGGCACAGAAAGAGATAAGAAAAATAGAGTCTTCAGATGCCATCCTCAAGTTCGAGGAACTGGAAAACCGCATCGAAAGGATGGAGGCTGAAGCGGATCTGGTTAACTACGGCAGAAAGGAATCCCTTGAGACACAATTCGTAAGCATTACGGCGGACGATGACATCGAAAAAGAGCTCGAAAGAATAAAGTCTTCTATCTCAAAGGATCCCGGCAAAGACAAGGAAGGGCAATAACAGGCATCAGATATCATTTTTCCGAAGGATAAGGGTGATCCCCGGAAATGATTGAAATCGCTGCCGCCTGCATGTATCATTTCAAAAGGCGGTACAGAGGCAAAATCAGATGGAGCTTCCTGCGGCAAACTGCAGGAGATTTTAACAAAGCCTAATAAAAGCGGGAACAAATTTTCCGGAGATAATTGAAATATGAATGCACTCTTTTTCTTCGCAACCATCCTTGCAGCCATCGTCCTGGCCCTGGCCATTATCGGAAGCACTGTAGTGATGGCGATTAAGATAATAAGGGGGGAAGACTCCCCAAGAGGAAAAAAAATAAAGGCCGACGAAGCCAGGATGATTCAGGAGATATATCAAGGCCTTTCAAGGATGGAGGAAAGGATAGGGGCACTAGAAACGATTATTCTGGATCACAAAGGAAAGGACCACTCCTTATGAAAAGATTTGACAGGTTGGTTCATGGCGGCATGTACCGTTCCCGCAAAGGGATCATATTGGGCGTATGCAGGGGAATCGCGGAATACTTCGATTTTTCCATCTTCTGGACAAGGGCAACTGCCTTTATACTGCTTATCTTTACAGGGCTTTGGCCTTTAATGGCAATGTATTTTATTGCAGCACTTCTTCTAAAGCCTGAGCCTGTAATACCTATAGAAAACATCGACCAGCAGGAATTTTATGACAGCTACCTCAATTCAAGAAGGGGCGCGACAGAACGGATAAGGAAAAAATATGAAAACCTGGAACATCGCATCCAGAGGATGGAGCACAGGGTAACCGAAAGGAATTTCGATTGGGAACAAAGGCTCAATTCCTGATCAGTGACGCGGGGAAAAGTTATCAATGGATAGCAATTACAAAAACCGGCCGGGGCATAAACCTGCCGATATATTCAGAGGCCACACCCGGATCCCCTGCCGGAAGGTTAACCATTCACGACCTTTCTGACGGCCTTACAGACCTGAGAAAAAACAGTAAGGACGATCTCCGTGCCGACCTCAAAGGCGGCTTCAGTCCTTGCCCCTTTTGAGACACCTGCCGACCTGTTCCCGGTGCCCAGAAACTCCAGCAGTCTTTCATAGGCGATGTTGGTCTCCTTTAGTTTTTCCTCAGCCTTTTTCTTGAGTCTCTGGTTATGGGAAAACCGATCAGGGTGCCAGACGTTCACCAGATCTTTGTAGGCCTGCTGCACCTCCTCAAGGGTGGCATCTTTTTTTACTTCAAGGATATCAAAGGCCCTGGACACGTCCATAACTTTTTTTCCGATGCCCGGGAAAACCTGTTCCAAGGCAAAAGGCATGAAACTGAAACAGCAAAAATCAACGGTGTTTTTTCACTTATTTATCTTTTCCCTCAGTAAGTTCGAGCATTTAAATGTAACAACCCTGCGGGGGCTGAGCATCATTTCCTCGCCGCTTGCAGGATTTCTGCCCTTTCGTTTCCTCTTGTCCTTTACGGAAAACTTCCCGAAGCCTGAAATGAGAAGGTCATCGCCTTTTTCAAGCGTGCCTTTGATAATCTCCAAAAGCGTCTCTACCATATCAGAGGCTTCTTTTCCTGAATATCCATTATTTGCAATATGATCGACTACACTTGCTTTCGTAAGCGTCATGGTCCCTTATCTGCTCCTTCATTGAATATTTCTGTTTCTGTTAAAAAAGAAGATAAGCGAAATCAACCCTGATTAGGCGAAACGACATATCCCCTCCAAATCCTTTCAAACTGTCTTACGTTTTGAAAGCATTCGAAAAAAACCGACTGCAGGTCAAAATAAATTGGAGACGCCATTAAGTCAAGATGAAAAGGGCAAAGGCCCGATAACCTTGCCTCTGTATTATCCTGAATGCCCCTCGAATCCTTTCTGCCGATCCGGTTTATTAGGAATCTATATCTTTTCACCCGAAAACATATTAAAGTAAATATTCAGCGATAAATGTAAATCAGCCCAATAAATAAGGTTTAAAAAGCAAATATTTACTCAAATTATTTGTTTTTTCTCAGTTCAATGGTTGAATTTTCATATATTCGGTATTATTTTTTAAGGAATTTAGTTTCCTTTATTTGTTGTGAAGTAGGGGAAACCGTTACAAAATATGATTGGAAAGGAGTTCATCATGGCACAGATAATGACAACAAAAGAAGTAGCCAAATATCTGAGGCTGCATGAGATCAGCATTCTAAAGTATGCTGCAGAGGGAAAAATTCCGGCAGTCAGGATAGGAAGCAGATGGCGTTTCGACAAAGAAGCCATTGACAAATGGATCAGAGGAGAATAGCAGGGCATATTTTCAAGGTGCCCGATATCGATCATCTAAAATAAACTACGATTTGGCGCAGGATACATTTTCTTATCCGATAGAAATTACCTTCTCAAAAGTTTTTTCTCAGATGTTGGCCACTCCTAATCATTCCTAGAGCATCCCACAAAACTTTCTCCATGCTCAATTTCTTACTGAACCGGAGGATGCCTCAACCTAGGTAAAATTGCGACCGCCTCGGGAAGCCATGAATTGAGTTTAGGCTGGTATACTGAATTTTGTTGGTTTTTTTAAAGGTGTCCTTACGACCCGGTGAATCAGTCACCGGGTCGGCCAGTAGTTTTAAAGGCCGCACCCTTTAATTCGGAAACAACTTTGTCCAGATCAAGTTCATACCGCATGACCATCTGCCTGACAGTATCAAATAGTGCATTGCAGCACACGCACTCTCCCGCAATCTCATCATAGCCTTTGAAAACCGATTCGGTTTCCCGCCAGTTGTCGATGATATCAAAAACAGTCATATCAGGGTCTATGTCCGGATTTTTTCGGGTATGCATTTTCCCCATCCCTCACAGCCCTTCTCTCCCAGTTCAGAACTGCGTCTATTAAACCCGTTATTCAGCTAATCCAAAGGCCCCCCTTAGCAGCACCCTCACAAGGATCCGCCTCCGCCCGATTATTGCCTCAGTGACCTTAACACATCCACTACCTCGGAAGGTTCCGCACGTCTGGAATAGTCTTCATCCATGAAACGGCCGATAACAATGCCGTCTGAATCTATCACAAAGGTGCCCGGCACCGGCAGTTGCCATGATTCATCCCCGTTGTATTTGGGAAGCAGCATACCGTGATCTGAATAGACCCTCTGCATGTCCCGGGAGACCCTGAATGCCAGGCCGAAAGAACCGGCGATTCTATTGCCGGCATCGCTCAAAAGCTCATATTCCAGGTCGTTCATGCGGCGCGTGGATTCCGAATATTTGATCGTCTGAGGTGAAACAGCCACAAGGGATGCGCCGAGATCCGCTATATTTTCCACGACCTCATCATAGGCCCTCAGCTCCAGATTACAGTATGGACACCACTGGCCCCGGTAAAATGAGATAATAAGCGGTCCTTTCTGCAGCAGGGATTTTATGTCGCGTTCCTCTCCATTGCTGTTTGGAAGGGTAAAGGCGGGTATTTTTTCTCCCACATCGATCGCGCGCTGGCTTATATCGGATCTGACAAGTTCATCGATGCCATCTTTCAAGACCTTGAGATCGTCTTCGGGAAAGTCCTTAAAAAATGACTTATTCAGTTTTTCAATTTTATCTTTGAGCAGCATGACATATACCTCTCCATATTTTTAAAATCACGCCCCACTCTGCCAGAGGTGGGCTCTTTAGATCAATGATTTTCTTGGCCCCCCCCCTCAAAACCTTGGAGGCCCTCGACTGATTTCATCCACCCTCCACTGACCCGTTGATTAAGGAACTGACGTCCCCTATGCCGGGTCATTCAGGCGGAACCGGATTTTCCATAGTTGAATAAAAAGTCCCTTGTGGAAAACCTGAAGTAAAGGAACCGGATAGCGGAGTGAAGAAACCGGCATTCGGTTGCTGAATCTCTAGCGCGTTTCTTATTCCTCGTCTGATAAGGGCATGAATTCATCCGGCAGGTCTTTAAGAAGGGGATTTTCACCGTCCTTTTCAGAGATGACAGGCTCCTTAACGGGCCAGTCTATATCCAGGTCCGGGTCATTCCAGAGGATGCCCCGCTCGGTTTCACGGTTGTAGAAGTTACTGCACTTGTAGATAAAAAGGGCATGATCGCTCATAACGCAGAAACCATGGGCAAAGCCCTCCGGGATATATAACTGCTTCATATTAATCTCTGTCAGTCGGATCCCGGTCCATCGCCCGAAGGTAGGAGATCCGCGCCTGATGTCGACAGCCACATCAAAGACCTCACCCCTGAGGACCTGGACAAGCTTTGCCTGCGGAAAAGGATACTGGAAATGAAGCCCCCGCAGGGTGCCTTTAGACGAAAAAGACACATTATCCTGCACAAAAGAGGCTCCCATTCCAAACTCCCTGTACCTCCGCACATGGTATGTTTCCTCAAAATATCCCCTTTTGTCCCGGAACACATCAGGTTCTATGACAAGCACTTCGGGTAATGAAGTAGCAGTTACTTTCAAAACGGATATCCTTTCATGGTCCGGATGCATGGCCCATGTACCGGCCTCTTCCTGCCTTTAAAACCTCTGCCGGTCTACTTCAGGAAAATGGACCCGGGCATCCTTAAATCACCTAATCGATTATTGCCGAGCCCGATGTTTCATAATGTCTTACCAGTTCCATGATATACTGACCGTAGCGGTTCTTTGAAAGCGGCTTTGCAAGGGCTTCCAGTTGCCCTGCGTCTATATAGCCCATTCTGTATGCTATCTCCTCAACGCATGATACCTTCAGACCCTGTCTTTCCTCAAGAACCTGGATAAAATTGGACGCCTGCAGCAGGCTGGCATGCGTGCCTGTATCAAGCCAGGCGATTCCCCTTCCCAGGGTTTCCACGAACAGAGACCCGGACTCCAAATATGCCCGATTCACATCCGTGATCTCAAGCTCACCCCGTTTTGAAGGTTTAAGGCCTGAAGCGATCTCCACTACCCTGTTATCATAAAAGTAGAGCCCGGTGACTGCGTAGTTCGACTTTGGCCGGGAAGGCTTTTCCTCTATCTCCTTTGCACGGCCCTTGTCACCGAAGCTTACCACTCCGTAACGTTCCGGATCCTTGACCCAGTATCCGAAAACGGTTGCCCCGTCTTTTTTGTCTACCGCCTTCTTCAGTTTATCAGGCATTCCATGCCCGTAAAAGATATTGTCCCCAAGGATCATACATACATTGTCCTTACCGATAAAATCGCGTCCCAGGATAAACGCCTGGGCCAGACCCTCTGGCCTTGGCTGTTCGATATATGACAGGTTCAGCCCCCACTGAGATCCGTCCATCAGAAGTTCCTTGAACAGGGGCAGATCGGTGGGAGTCGAGATCACAAGTATATCGCGAATGCCTGCAAGCATAAGCACGGACAGGGGGTAATATATCATCGGCTTGTCATATACGGGCAGAAGTTGTTTGCACACCACACGTGTAATGGGATAGAGCCTGGTACCGGACCCGCCCGCGAGAATTATTCCTTTCATACCTCATCCCTTTCGGTTTCATATTATATGGAGTCATTCGGTAAATTTCACCCTTATCCCATACAGAACATGCACCGCCTTTGCAATAAAAAAGACCGCACTACCCGATTAATTTGCAGTTCCATAGTGGTCGATAAATGGACGAAAAATACGTAAAAACAAACCAACGGCGGCCTTATTCGTTACTGGTTATAAGTGGGCGAGAAAGGCGTGAAATGCGGGAAAGGGAAAAGACCCCCTCCCTTTTTCCCATACCTCTGCCTGCCTTACGCACAAGCGCAGGCGCCGGGGCTCTTTTTTCCGGCCTTATCTCATAAAAAATACCACGGAAAGTAACAGCGGCCGGAGAAAGGAGTACCGGCGCCGCAGCGCAAGATCTGTCTTGCTAAGATTGAGGAAAATTACTAAAGTAGCATATCTGAAGCATGCGGCATCAGCATGCACTCTAGAAAAACCAGGGGATTGAAATGCTTGCAAGATTTCTGAAAAAACTAATTTTCTGGGGCGGTCTCGCAGCCCTCCTCTACTTTCTCATGGGCTACCATTACATCATTCTGGACGGCTGGAAATTGAGGCTATTAAAGAAATCGGAATTCACGCTGGAGCAGACCATATTCAGCACCCATGCCAAGAGCAATGAGAAGATCCTTGAGATTGACAGCCTGAGAAGGAATGGAATCGCCGAAATCCTTGTGGAAGAAGGGTTTATGAGTGAATCAGAGGCCAATGAAATACTTTCCCGGTATGATGACTGATACTATCAAACATCAAAGTCGACCTTTATCTTGAAGGTCTTTACAGCCGGCATGCTGTAAATTTCCTCTATACCCGTTTTTCTTGAAATCTCCTGAAGGGAGTCTTCTATCGTTTTCATGTCTTTGGCGATAAAGGTAAACCAGATATTGTATCGGTTGTTCCTGAGGTAATTGTGTGTGACTCCCGGATAGGAGTTAACTGTCTCAACAAAATCTTCGATTTTATCCTGAGGCACCCTGGCGGCACAGAGAGTGCTCGAAAAATCAAGCCTTCCCGAATGAAAGTTCCCGCCTATTCTCCTTATGACGCCTTTTTCCCTGAGCCTGCCGACCCTTTCAAGGACCTCATCCTCTTCAATACCGAGTCTGCTGCCAAGATCCCTGAAGGGACGCGATGTAATAGGAAAATCCGACTGTATCTCATTTAGTATGCCTCTGTCAGTATCGTCCATCCTGGTTGAGCCCCGATCTTGCGGTTTGAGATCTTCCATGTCACAGGAAAATCGAGGGCTTAAGGTCATCCCCCCTTTTTCCCGCCTCCGGCTGGTAGGCACAAAGCGGTTCCTCGGCCAGGTAATCGCCTGTCGCGGCATACGCCCTGGCCCTGCAACCGCCGCAAAACCTTATGTATTCGCACCGGCCGCATTTGCCCCTGTACAATGAAAAATCCCGTAATTCCTTGAATATGCCCGAATTCTTCCATATGTCTTCGAAAGAGGTCTTCTTGAGGTCCCCGCAATCAAGCTCAAGATATCCGCAAGGCTGCACTATACCGTCATGGGAAATAAAGCAGAAGGCCGTTCCTCCGAGGCAGCCTCGGGTAACGGCATCAAGCCCGTAGGTATCGAAATCCACCTCTTTTTCCTCTTTTCGCGCCTCCTGCCTCAATATCCTGTAAAAGTGCGGTGCGCACGTGGCCTTGAGATGAAGCGGCACCTTGTCTCTCATCCTGTAGAACCACAAAAGGAGTTTCTCATATTCCTCGGAATCTATTTCCTGATTGACCATCTCCTTTGCCCGACCTGTAGGGACAAGAAGAAAAAGGTGATGGGCAACCGCGCCGAGGCCTGTTGCCAGTGCAAGGATATCTCCTACGTTTGAGACATTGTGTCTGGTAACCGTGGTGTTGATCTGAAACTCCATACCCTCCTGTTTCATCAGTTCGATCCCGTTCAGGGATCTTTCAAAGGCACCCGGGACCTTTCTGAAATCGTCATGCTGCGCCGGAGTGTCTCCGTCAAGAGATATGCTGACCCTCTTTATGCCCGAATCTTTCATCTTAAGGACCATCTGCCTGGTCAACAGGGTCCCGTTGGTTGCCATTACCATCCTGAGGCCCTTTTCGGTTCCATATCTTGCCAGTTCGAATATATCCTCCTTTAACAGAGGTTCCCCTCCGGTGAGGATCACGATCGGTTTGCCCACAAGACTTATCTCATCCAATATCTGCAGGCATTTCTCAGTATCAAGCTCTCCGGGATAGGGGCCTTTCCGGGATGCGGCCCTGCAGTGAACGCAGTTCAGATTGCACTTACGAGTCACCTCCCATGCCACAAGCCTTAACTGACTGCCGGGTCGCACTTTCTTTTCAACTGAACTTCGCAAAACAACGCCCTCCCATGGGCAACTCGGGTAATTTCATCATAGCACTCCTCTTTTATAGGCTGTTTCCTTAGGAAGGAAGCCTGAGGCTAAAGCCCCTTAAGGCTGCGGGCTGCTTCTTCTGAAAAATATGAGATAATAAGGTCGGCACCGGCCCTCTTTATGGATGTCAGCATTTCCATCATGGCCCTTTTGCCGTCCAGCCACCCCTTGCTATCGGCGGCCTTTAGCATGGCATATTCCCCGCTCACGTTGTAGGCTGCCAGAGGCAGAAGGCTGATCTCGCGCACATTTCTTATTACATCCAGATAGGGCATGGCGGGTTTTACCATGATCATGTCGGCACCTTCCTCGATATCCAGCAGGGCCTCTTTGATTGCCTCCTGCGAATTTGCAGGGTCCATCTGATACCCCGACCTGTCACCGAACCGGGGCGTGGAATCGGCCGCGTCACGGAAAGGCCCGTAAAACGCGGAGGCGTACTTGACCGCATAGGAAAGTATCCCGGTATTCTTGAAATTCTCCGCCTCAAGAGCGTCTCTTATCGCCGCCACCCGCCCATCCATCATGTCGGACGGGGCCACGAAGTCGGCGCCTGCCGCCGCGTGGGATACCGCCTGCCTTGCCAGCAGCTCAAGGGTTGCGTCATTGTCCACTTCGCCGTCCCTTATAACCCCGCAGTGGCCATGATCGGTATACTCACACAGGCACACATCCGTGATAACCACGATATCAGGAACGGCATTCTTTATCGATGATACCGCCTGCTGGACTATGCCGTCCTCCGCCCAGGACCTGCTGCCGGAATCATCCTTGCTGTCCGGAATTCCGAAAAGGATAACGGACGGGATCCCAAGCCCATTCAACACCTTTGTCTTTTCCGTAAGGGTATCCACGGAATACTGGTACTGCCCCGGCATTGAGGCTATGGGGTCCGCCTTGCCTTTTCCCGGTTTTACAAAAAGAGGCGCAATGAAATCTTTTACGGAAAGGGAGGTCTCTCGCACCATGTCCCTTATTGCGGGGGTTTTTCTCAGTCTTCTGGGTCTTATGATCATATTACGATTTGTCCTTTCCTTTGTGAGGATTCGGTTTTCCGTCAGGAGATCTCTTCATCCGTCAGATAGCAGGCAGGATCCGGGGCCCATATATCTCCTGTAACGGCCTCCGCCCTGACGCGGAAATTCCCAGCGCAAACGGACAGCCACCGACATCCGGCGCAGCGGCCCTTTACATATCTCTTTTTTTCCTTCAGTCTTGCCATAAGCGGATCTGAAAGATCGGACCAGATTTCACTAAAGGGCCTTTCCAGAACATTTCCGAAGCTATGATGCCTCCAGAACTGATCCGCATAGACCGATCCGTCCCAGCTGACGCAACCTATTCCCCTTCCCGAGCTGTTTCCCTGGTTCATTTCAAGAAGTTCCAGTACCTCACCGGCCCTCGGATCATTCTCTTCCACCATCTTGAGATAGAGGTATGGACCATCTGCATGATTATCAACAGTCAGGATCTCCTTTTCAAGCCCCTTCTGATGCATCTGCCTGGTCCTTTTCATTATGAGGTCTACGACATCCCTGGTTTCATCGTGATTCAGATCGTCATGAACAAGGTTTGAACCTCTGCCTGAATAGACGAGGTGATAGAAACAGGCCCTGGGGATATCATATTCCTCGAGCAGATCGAAGATGGCCGGTAGTTCCCCCGCATTCATCTTGTTGATGGTAAAACGCAGACCTACCTTGAGTCCTGCCTCCTGACAGTTTTTCAAACCCTGAATAGCCTCTTTGAAGGCGCCCTTTTTACCCCGGAATCGATCATGTATAGGCTCCATCCCGTCAAGGCTGACCCCTACGTACGACAGACCGATCTCCTTGAGCCCTTTTGCCTTGTCTTTGTCTATGAGAGTGCCGTTTGTTGAGATGACCGCCCTGATCCCCTTTTTGACGGCATAACTGGCGAATCTGATGAGATCAGGGTGCATGAGCGGTTCACCGCCTGAAAAAAGGATAACAGGCACCCCGAAATCGGCGAGATCGTCTATCAGACAAACACCCTGTCCGTAGGAAAGTTCCTTTTCCCGTACTTTTTCACCCGCCCTGGCATAGCAGTGAACACAGTTTAGATTGCATGCCCTTGTAATATTCCACACCACCACCGGCTTCTTATCAAGAGAAAACTGGAGAAGATGTGAGGGAAGGTCCTTTGAGCGCCTTCCATATCTTAATGCATCCGAGGGTTCCACCGTTCCGCAGTAAAGTTTCGATATTCCAATCATATGTCTCCCAATCAGTCTCCTTTTTCCTCTGATTCACGTACCGGTTCGTAATCCTGTCTGTAGTAAATCTTAATAAGCCTGTTTATAAAATTTTCCATGTCCCGCACGGCCTCATCGTTTATGGTGAACTCATCCATGCCGGATCTGTCTTTCACAAGCTTAAGCCCATACTCGAGCCTTTTTACCACCTGCATGGCGAGTTCCCCGGCCTGCTGACCTGTCTCGATGGCCTTTCCGACTATCTCATCAATTGCGCTGTCATCAAAGGAAAAATTCACCTCAAGGCTTTCCACCAGCGATGACTCCTCAATCCTTACCTCGTTATACATCTGGCGGAAATCATCTATCGCCTTTGTTATGGCCGACGGCGTTTTCATGCTGAGCACGGCTATCAGGTCCACCCTCTTATCGTAAATCTCCATACCGAGTCTTCTGCCCAGCTCCTCCGCCCTTTCCAGGATATATTCCCTTATATGGGCGAGTTGTTTTTCCCTCGCCTTGTCGAATCTTAGGCACGTATCCTCATTATCAGGGTTATTTATCAACCAGTCCAGGTAGCAATGAGGATCATCAACCAGTTCAGGGGTAACCAGAAATTTATTCATATCTGTCGATGGAAGCCTCTTTTCAAAAGGTATCAGTGTCCTTTCAACCGCGCTCACTATCCCCCTGGCCCCGGTCGTTTCAATGGCTGCAAGGTCGGCTATCCTGCTCAGGGCCTCTTCTTCAAATTCCATGTCTATTCCGTAGGCCCCGAAATCGAGACGCTTGCTTATGACAATAGGATTATTCGGATTTTTGAGGATTTCAAACAGATCTTCCTTTTTCAATTCATCAAAGACCACGATAACCGGAAGCCTGCCGACAAATTCCGATTCAAACCCGAATTCTACAAGATCCTGGGCGGTTGTCTCCTTGAGAATCTCCCAGGGGATCTCCGCTGGTCTCACATCCGCCTCAAAACCTATACCCTGACTCTGAAGCCTCTTTCTTATTATCTTGGTGAGTTCACCAAAGGCACCACTCATTATAAAAAGGATATTTTTGGTATTTACGACCTTTTTTTCCTTTTTCCCCGTCCTTCGGTACTGCTCTATGGCCTGTATCTGAGAGATCGGATCATGGGCTACCTTGAGATCCACGTCCGTCTCTTCCATGGGTTTCAGCAGAGCCCTCTGAACTCCGGTCCTTGACACATCGTGGCCTATGATATTCTGAGATGACGAGATTTTGTCTATCTCATCGATATAGATTATACCGTTTTCCGCAAGTTCGATGTCTTCATCCGCCTCATAAACAAGATCGCGTACAAGGTCCTCGACATCACCTCCCACATATCCGGTTTCGCTGAATTTGGTGGCATCTCCCTTTACAAACGGGACACCAAGTTTTTCGGCGATAAGTTTTATAATATATGTCTTTCCCACTCCGGTCGGTCCGATCATCAACACATTGTTCTTGATCATTCCGACACCGGATCCGTTCTTCCTTGATTTCAGTTTTTTGAAATGTTTAATCCTGTTGAAATGGGTACACACCTTTGTGGACAAAACAGCCTTTGCGTCATCCTGCTTTACCACAAAACTCTGGAGATAACTTTCAAGTTCTTCAGGCAGAAGGTCGAAATCGGCCAGAACTCCTCCGCCTTCCCCTCCTGACTGTTCCGTTGACAGTTCATCATTTTTCGGAAACACGAGTGGCGACATTATCTTTACCCTGTTTCCATACTTCTTTGAAAGATAATCACCCAGTTCCTTCTCAAGCTCTTTCTGATCAGGAAGTTCCCCGTCACGGGAATCCTCAAGTGTAATTTCATATCCATCCATATTTTACCACCTATATTTTATTTCATTATAGAATACTTGGTCCTTTGACCCAGGCCTGATAAATCGCTATCCCCGAATGAATCGAAGTACCTGTAATGCTCAAAAGCTAAAACTGCCTAAATGAGGATCGGATCCACTCAGCCGTTTCTTGACCTTGCAGGGTTCCTTAATTTTATGAATGCCGGGCACTTACCTTTAGGCATCTTAAAATGCCCTGCATAGCAGCCTGCTCTTTTCAGGGGTAACCCTATTCCCGACCCTCCGGGCCCGGTTTTTTACTCTTTCCCATTGACGCCCTTTGGTGCGTATGCAGGAATATATTCATTGAAATATGGGATTTCAAGCCATATTAACTCAAGGGCTAATTGTATTGACTCACCGGGGCAATTCATTTACCCTTTGTCTCAGCGTTTTCCACTACCGGAATGCAACCCCCGCATAGGATTAGGGGGAATAAACCATCGAACGCCTGTGGTGGACTTGCCCGCCTCCGGCAAGGCTCGTTCGCACAGGACGGATCAGACAGGGAATCAACAATGATTTCAAGACTTGAGATAAGGCTTAAAAAAGATCTTTTGGATGCCGAGGGCTCCGGGATAAAAAGAAAGGCCAGAGAATATTTCGGTTTTTCTGTCGATGACATAAGGGTGATCAGGATACTGACCATTGATGCCGAACTTGATAGAGCCCAGTTGACGAGAATAAGCAAGGAGATCTTCACCAATCCTGTAACCGAGGAGTCCTCATTTTCTCCCATGGCCGGAGACTTTGACTGGCTTATCTGGACCGGTTTTCGTCCCGGTGTCAAAGACAATGAAGGAAGCACCGCAAAAGAGGCGATAGAAGACCTCCTGGGAATAAAATTTGGTCATAATAATGCAGTTTACACCTCAAAGCTCTATGAAGTCAAAGGAGCGCTCACAGAGGCCCAGATCAACACAATCGCCGCGGAACTCCTGGCAAACGAGGTCATTCAACAGTGGAAGGTCTACTCCAAAGGGCTATGGAATGACAGCGAAGGGGTAGGATTTCTCCTGCCTAAAGTGATCCTCGATCATGAACCATGCGTCCATAGGATCTCCATAAAAAGTGACGCGGAACTGAGAGGTCTGTCCAAGGAACGCAATCTGGCCCTTCAAGACAGGGATATCCCCGTGATAAGGGAATATTTCCTGAGAAAAGACGTTATCGAAGAAAGAAAAGGAGTCGGGCTGGAACTTCCCACCGATGTTGAACTTGAATATATCTCCCAGGCCCGCAGCGACCACTGCAACCACAATACCTTTACCGGCCTTTTCCACTATCGCGACCTGGAAACAGGGCATAAGGAGGATGTGGACAGTCTGTTTGAAACCTGCATTGAGCAGCCGACACTGAAGATAAAGGATGAAAAAGACTGGGTCGTATCGGTGCTGTGGGACAATGCCGGAGTGGGAAAATTCGATGATGATCATTATTACGTGATTACCGGTGAAACCCATAACAGCCCCTCTAACATGGAGGCCTATGGAGGTGCGATAACCGGAATCGTGGGCATATACAGAGACCCGATGGGTACCGGAAAGGTCGCCAAGCTGACCATGGGCATGTACGGTTTCTGCGTCGGTCCCAGGGACTACGATGGGGATCTGAAACCTCACCTGCACCCCCGCCGACTGCTTGACGGTATTATCGAGGGAGTTAGGGACGGAGGCAACAAGAGCGGCATCCCCACCCCCTTCGGGTTGCTCCTGTTTGACGAAAGCTACCTCGGAAAATGTCTCGTTTTTGTCACCGCACTCGGCATAATGCCTTCCGTCACAGACGGCCGATCTTCTCACCTCAAGACCACGTCACCGGGAGAGTTGATAATAATGTGCGGGGGCAGGGTCGGCAAGGACGGCATACATGGTGTTACCGCCGCATCAGAGACCTACACGGAACACACGCCGGCCGGGCATGTGCAGATAGGCGATCCTTACACCCAGAAAAAGATGCACGACTTTCTGATAGAGGCAAGGGATGACGGGCTTATCACCTATATCACCGATAACGGGGGTGGGGGGCTGTCCAGCTCGATCGGAGAATCGGCCCGATTCAGTAACGGCTGCAGGGTAGATCTGGACAAGGTGCCGCTCAAATACGAGGGGCTTGATCAGTGGGAGATATGGGTCTCGGAATCCCAGGAAAGGATGACCGTTGCCGTAACACCGGCGAATCTCGACAGATTCATGCGGCTTTCAAAAAAACATGCCGTTGAAAGCACCGTAATAGGCGAGTATAATGATTCTGGTTTTCTCAGGCTCGATTACAATGGTGAGACCTGCGCCTACGTACGCATGGATCTTCTGAAATCGGACTTCCCCCAGTGGGAATTTGACGCTCACTGGATACCTCCCCGACTGAGGGGGCTGAGCGAGCCGGTCATAAATGAACCTGACGATCATGACAGGCTTCTTCTTGATATGCTTTCAAGGCCCAATATATGCTCCCGCAACTGGATCGCAAGGCAGTACGACCATGAGGTCCAGGGCGGAAGCGTTATAAAGCCTCTGGTAGGAAAAGGCCGCGACATACCGAGCGATGCCTCCGTAATAAGGCCGGTACTCGATTCAAAAAGGGGGATTGCAGTCTCCCAGGCCATCAATCCCTGGTTTTCCCGGATAGACACCTATCACATGGCCGCCGCCGTTATAGATGAAGCAGTCAGGAGGGTGCTGGCAGTGGGTGGGAACCCCGAACATATAGGGGGAGTGGACAATTTCTGCTGGCCCACGGTGGAGTATGATCCGAAAAAAAATCCGGACGGAAGATACAAGGCGGCCCAGCTCGTGAGGGCCAACTGGGCACTCAGAGATTATTGTCTCAGCTACGGCATCCCTCTTTTGTCAGGGAAAGACAGCATGTATATCGACGGGAATCTGGAAGGCCCCTATGGCGAAAGGAGAAAGATTTCCGGTCTGCCTACCCTCCTGTTTACCGCCAACAGCGTTGTTGAAGATATAGGCACCTGCGTGACAATGGACTCAAAGGTACCGGGCCATCATATATATGTGCTGGGTGAGACAGCGGATGAGCTCGGCGGTAGTGAATTTTACCAGCTCATGAATTACGTGGGGCTCAACGTTCCAAGCGTGGACGCGGAAAAATTCATGCCTCTTTACAAGGCGCTTCATCGAGCTATTTCAATGGGTACGGTTTCCTCATGTCACGCCGTTTCAAGGGGTGGTCTGGTAGTGCACCTGGCCATGGTCGCCATGGCGGGTGAACTGGGAATGCAGATCGACCTTGAAAAAATACCCGCAAAAGAGGACCTTTCCCCCGCCCGGATGCTTTATTCGGAATCATGCGGGAGATTCATAGTAACGATAGCCGTTGAAAAGGCTGCGGCATTTGAGGATATGCTGTCCGGCCTCAGTTTCGGCATGATCGGAAAGGTTACTGATTCACGACATTTTACCGTTACAGGCCCTGGAAACAGCCGGGTAATTGATCTGGATATAGAGGAAATGAAAGACTACTGGAAAAGGCCTTTTGGGGATTTGATATGAAACAGGTCAAAGCACTCGTCCTGACAGGATATGGACTCAATTGCGATTATGAAACCGATTTTTCCCTGGTTACCGCCGGGGCTGAGTCGCACAGGCATCACATCAACGAACTCATAAGATCTGAAGGATCCGACAGCCCCGTAAGACTTGAGGATTACGACATACTCGTTTTTGGAGGAGGGTTCAGCTGGGCGGATGACCATGGAGCGGGTATCCTTCTCGCGACAAAGATGAAAAACCACCTGGGTGAGCAGATCGAAGCCTTTATCGAAAAAGGGAAACTCATACTTGGGATCTGCAACGGGTTTCAAACCCTTGTAAACATGGGGCTCCTTCCGGGATTTCAAGGCACCAAAGGCGAGCGCAGCACAGCTCTAACCTATAACGATTCCGGAAACTTCATAGACACATGGGTAAGGCTCAAGATCAATCCTGATTCACCATGCGTTTTTACAAGAGGCATCTCCTCCATCGAACTGCCGGTGAGGCATGGAGAGGGCAAATTCTACGCCTCCGGTCATACGATCGAACGGCTTTTTGAAAACAACCAGGTTGCATTGCAGTACGCGGATGGAAACGGCAACGCAGCGGAAGGCAGATGGCCCCTCAACCCTAATGGGTCTATCGGCGATATAGCCGGCATATGCGACCCGAGCGGAAAGATTTTCGGTCTTATGCCCCACCCTGAGGCATTCAACCATGTAACCAATCATCCTGACTGGACAAGGGACAGGGATCGACTTTTTGAAAAAGGCAAAGGCCGAATTCCAGGCGAAGGCGAAGGCATCAGGTTTTTCAGAAACGCGGTCGATTACATAAGAGAAAATGCATAGAGGTCCCTATTTACATATTTTCCCTTTTGTTATTGACAAAATTAATAGAGGTTAGTAATAAGGTACGGATTCATAAATATTAAATCGGAGAAAAAAAATGGCGTCAAACAGTAAAAAGACATCGGCAATCCGAAACAGAAAGAAAAGGCCCAACAAGGCCAACCTCAAGGCCAACCAGAAACGACTTCAGAAAAACATCGAGATCATGAGAGAACTGTCTACTAAGGACAATGCTTAACCCCTTTTCTTTTCCCCGAAAGCAAGGGGTATCTTCATATATGAAACCCGCCTAACGGCGGGTTTTTTCTTTACTTGCCCTTCCCTCTGGAGTATAAATATTTTCTAAAATGAAGTACCATTCATTTTTATTCCTTAACTGTCTTATAATACGAGTAAAGGAACCGCTCACAACAGATTTGATTTAGCCCTTTTCCGATCTTTCGTAACAGGGATTGAATTAACCGGGCATTTTTATATTCCGGCTGTTTACTCGATTTCCGATTTCTTGATCCATCTCCAAACTGGAGAGGAACTCCTCCTTTCTTAGGATCGTCTTGCCGTGGATACTGGTGAATGCCTGGTAAAAAAACCGGTCGGCAAAAATCCCGTCCGCTGATTCAAGACCCCTGCGATTAAAGATAAATCATTGAGGGTACCGGCCCGCATCCTGATTAAAGGTAATTCGGACTTTTCCATCCGGCGGCCAGTATAACGAAACTGTTTTACCACCCTGTCAGGTCTTTTTGAGATGAGCCTCACAATCCTTCAGATCGAAAGGAGGCTGCATGAAAGAGGTAGTAATCGTTTCCGCCTGCAGGACAGCCATAGGGGCGTTCGGTGGTTCACTGCGGGATCTGAATGCGGCGGAACTCGGCAGCGTTGTCATGAAAGAGGCCATAAGGCGCGCCTCTATTGAACCGGGGATAATAGATGATATTCGCTTCGGTTGTTGTATCGAACCGGTCGATGCCCTTAACGTGGCCAGGGTATCGGCACTCATCGCTGGCATACCTGACGATATACCGGCGGTTACTATAAACAGGGTATGCATTTCAGGGATGGAAGCGGTTATCTCAGGCGCGGCCATGATTCAGTCTGAGATGGCCGATATTATACTGGCGGGGGGAGTCGAACAGATGTCGGGAGTGCCCTATATCGTTCCGGATGCCCGCTGGGGATGCCGTCTGCAGGACAAGGTATTTGTCGACGCCATGATACATGCCCTTCACTGCGGGTCTCACCTTATACCGCACCCTGAAGACGGCCCTTTAAAGGAAGGCATGCCGCTTGAACTTTTTAAGGGTAAGCCTTACATAATGGGGCATACAGCGGAGTTTATCGCGCAGCTTCATGACATAAGCCGCGAAGAGATGGATGAGGTGGCGCTCAGGAGTCACAACAATACTGAAAGGGCGACCTTGGAAGGCGACTTCAAAGAGGAGATCGTACCGGTTGAAATTCCTCAAAAAGGGAACAAGCCTCCCCTGCTCTTTGAAAGGGACGAGCACTTCAGACCGGCTCTGACCATGGAGCAGCTGAGAAGTCTCCCTCCCGCTTTTCTGCCCAAAACCGGAAAGGTGACGGCAGGAAATTCTTCAGGCATAAACGACGGGGCCAGCGCCCTTATCATCATGTCCAGGGAAAAAGCAAAGGAACTCGGGCTTGAGCCTTTGGCCCGCATAAGAGGATTTGGAAGGGGCGCTTGTCATCCCTCTGTAATGGGACTCAGCCCGGTTCTCGCGGTAAAGGACCTTTTAAAAAGAAATCCGAACTTCAAGATGGACGACTTTGAGCTTACAGAGGTAAACGAAGCATTCGCGGCCCAATACATTGGTGTTGAAAGAGAACTGGGCCTTAATCGTGAAATAACCAATGTAAACGGATCAGGTATCGGGTTGGGTCATCCGGTCGGATCAACGGGAAGCAGAATAATAGTCACCCTGATCCATGCGATGAAAAAAAGGGGGGGAAATCTCGGCCTTGCCACGCTCTGCGGAGGTGGTGGAGTCTCCATGGCCTGCGTCATTGAGATGTTGTAACGGCAAGGTTTATCTCCTGTCTTCAGAACTCATCCATGTAACGGGAGGTTTTTAATCTCCTTCCCAGCCAGTAGTCGATATGGATCCTGAGTGCACACGCTATCTCCTTTGTGTTTTCGGAGCTTAAAGCCTCCAGATCCGGAAGGCCTTCGCCGTTACATGCGAGGGTCTTCAGTATCTTTACACTTGAAGGGTCCATACCTGGAAATGAAACCGATTCTTTCCTGCACCCCAGGCATGACAGCCCCCCTTTTTCCCTGTTAATGACCGCCCTTCCCTCGCCCCTGTAAGATCTACCGCAGTCACAGCATTTGGATAGTTCTATTTCATATCCACCCAGGGCCATTGCCCTCGCCTCGAAAAACAGTCTCAGCCTCCCCGGCTCCACACCCCTGTCAAGGGCCGAAAGAGAATCCTTCAGCAGGTCAAAGATCCTGCTCTCCGAGATCTGGGCGGGAAACAGGACCTCGGTCAGCTCTACCATGTAACTTGCAAGACAAAGGGCGGAAAAATCGGATCTGAGGCCGAAAAATGAGTCTATCAATTTGCAGGAATTGAGCATATAGAGATTCTGCACCCTCTTCTTCCCATATTCGACACTGGCAAGGCAGAACAGATCCAGGCAATTGGAAAACCTGTGTTTGCTCCTTTTGGCCCCCTTGGCAATACCCCTTAGCAGCCCCATGTCCCTGGTAAAAAAGTTCACAAGGAGATCGCTTTCTCCAAGTTCTCTGGTTCGCATGATTATCGCGGGGGAAATTGTTGGTTCCATGCCTGGCTCTGATATCCTTTCATCCTTTCCACAGCTTCAGGCCCTTAAGGGAGACTTGAGTGTGTATGGTTCACAGAGAATCGATATCTTTCCCGACTTTCAAAAAAACCCGTTCACCCCGGCATATTGGCATTATACGATATCATTGGCGTAATATCGGGAAAGCAACCATCTCACATCTATTCTCCTGCCCACCCTCTTGTCAATATTTAAGACCGCCGGATCTTTGAACAGGCTAAAAACAGGGTCTGTCTTATTTGTTATTGGTTATAATTGGGAGGGAAAGGCGTGAAATGCGGGAAAGGAATAAAACCTCCACCCTTTTTCCCATACCTCTGCCTGCCTTACGCACGACCGCAGGTGCCGGGGCCGCAGCGTAGGTCTGCAAAAAAAGCCCCTTTAAGTTAAGGGGCTTTTTTCTGTAAAAGTAGGATCTATATGCTAGGACTGCCCGTAAATCTCCTTGATCTTGGCCCTGTCCACGCCGCCGTCTTCAAGAAGAGGGAGTTTTTCCACGAATTCAACATATTGAGGCCTTTTAAATCTTGCGATCCTCTCCCCGACAAAGTCCATCAGCTCCTTTGCCTCCAGTTTTTCCCCCTCCTTCAGAACACACACCGCCTTTATACCCTCTTTCCACTTGGGGTCAGGCACTCCGAAAACCACGGTCTGCTCAACTGCCGGGTGTTTCAGTATGACCTTTTCAACCTCTGCGGGATAGACGTTTTCTCCACCGGGCTTGATCAATTCCTTTTCTGCTTTTCTTCCTGCATACCAGAGGAATCCGTCCTCGTCGAACCTGCCCATGTCACCCGTATGGTGCCATCCTTCACGAAAGGTGTGAGAGGTGTCTTCTTCCAGGTTCCAATAGCCCTTGAAGACCATCGGACCTTTCATACAGATCTCCCCGACCTGTCCCATCTCCACCGGTTTATCATAATCATCGAAAAGTCTCACCTGCGCGAGCGGAAGCATCCTTCCGGCCGAACCGGGTCTATCGTTATATCGGCTGAAGGAGGCAAGGCATGAGGTCTCTGTCTGTCCGTACATGGACCAGAAAACACCTCCCGTGACCTCCTGATACTTCTCGATGGTCTCAGGGGTCTCAAGGCCAGTAACGGCCCTGAGAGAACAGATATCTTTGCCGCTTTTTTCATGCGCCTCAAGTATCGAGGAAAGGATGGGTGAGAAATCCATCATAAACGATATCCTCTTTTCCTCAATCAGTTGAACCGCCTTTTCAGCATCAAACTTGGTTACATTAACGTTGAGAGCACCCGCATGGAAACTTGCCGTGGACATGAAAAGCCCGCCTACATGAAAAAGGGGCAGGAAACTCAGATGTACATCCTCGCTGGTAAGTGAGAAAAAATAATCAAAATGCGTGTCAGCGCAAAGCACGTTTCCATGGCTTAGAAGCGCCCCCCTGGGTCTACCCGCCACGGCCGCGGTGTGGATTATGACAAAACCGTCGTCACTCGATACCTCTTCCGGCGTGAAATTATCACCCTTTTGCATGAGTGAGTCAAAATCGGAGAATGAACCACCTGATCCGCCCAGGTTGAAATAGTTTTCAACCGTGCCTAGCCAACCTTTCAGGCCGTTAACCATCTCCTGATACTCATCCCCGACAAAAACCGCCTTGCACCCGCAGTCATTCAGATTGAACTGTACCTCTTCGGCGGAGAGCCTCCAGTTCACCGGAACAACGATTGATCCAAGGGCCGCTGCAGCGCCGAATATGAGGAAATATTCAGCACAGTTTTTGCCCAGGACTCCTATTCGATCACCCTTTCCAACACCTGAGGCCCGCAAACCGTTCGCAAGTCTGTCAACGGATTGCTTGTACTGCGAAAAGCTCAGAGTCCTGTCGTCTTCTACATCGAACCAGGCATCCTGCTTCCCGAAAGAAAAGGCATTACGCTCCACAAGATCATAAAAGGTGAAATCATACAGTCCCATGGTTTTTCTCATTCCTTTTTTTTTGCGGGGCCGGGCGAATCCCCACCGGCCCCGACTCTGTCCAGTTAGGGATATGTAATGTTTACGGGCACGACTTTTACCACCCCGTCAGCTGAAAAGGTGAAATTGCCGTCTTTCAAATCAATGGGGAAGGACATGTCCGGGAGTCCGGTCCACCACTGTGTTATCTTATCCCAGGGCTTATCGCCTCTCTTTAACGCCAGTTCCTTGCTTGCCAACAGGAACTTGACATAAGTTGAAAATGGGGTAAGGGTCACATGAAGGACCTTGTAATTAGTCTTTCCCGCAGGAATCCACATCTGATTGTCATCATTTACAACTCGCAGCTCATAATTATCAAAGAACAGGAAGAACTGTGAAGAATCAAGGCTTACGGGATATTCATTGGGATTGGTTATTTCAAATACAAAGTCCAGCGTTACGGGTGACGATCCGCCTCCCTTGGGCGCTTTGCCCATAGCGGTTTCGGTTTTTCCGCCATAGTACCAAAAGCCCTCATAATAAGACAATTGCACGGAGTCAAGGGCTACTTGAGGGGTTTTAAAATTGTCTGAAGTGGGCTTCACCTGCATTCCGACGCAGGATGTGAGAATAATGCCCATGCCGAAAAACAGCACGGTCAGAATGGCCAGTTTCTTGCTCATAATAGGACCTCCCTTTTCGATTTCGGACTTCAAAACAAAATATTCCGGCAAAAAAGATTGGTTTTGAAATCCGATATGGCGAGATTTCGTTGCTAACTCAACCACCTTTTTCTTCGCTTATAGTGTTTGACTTCACGAAAGCTCTTTTTTCCACCCTTGTCTCCAAGGCCCAGATAAAAATCCTTAATATCTTCGTTTTCTCGCAAGGTCTCTGCCGTATCATCCATGACGATTCTTCCGGTCTCCATCACATACGCATAGGGGGCCACATTCAAAGCCAGCTTGGCATTCTGTTCAACCAGGAGGATAGAAATTTTTTCTTCGCGGTTCAGCTTGGTTATGATATTAAAGATTTCATGAATAAGCATGGGTGCAAGTCCCATGGAAGGCTCATCCAGCAGCACCAGCTTGGGCTCGGTCATAAGCGCCCTTCCGACCACGGTCATCTGCTGCTCGCCACCGCTGACAAAACCCGCCACTTCGTTTCTTTTTTCGCGTAGTCGGGGGAAATAGTGATACACGAGTTCAAGACCCTCCTTGACTGTTCCGGTTTTGCGGAGGTGGGCTCCGACCTTCAGGTTTTCTTCAACCGTAAGATGCTCGAAGACCCTCCTTCCCTCTATAACCTGCACTATCCCCATCTTCGCGATATCAGCGGCCTTGGCGTGATGAATGTGACGGCCCTCATACTCGATTGCGCCGTCGGTGACCTCACCGTCTTCGGTCTTTAAAAGGCCTGAAATCGCCTTAAGCGTGGTGCTTTTGCCGGCGCCGTTGGCCCCCAGAAGGGCTGCTATACCTCCCCTGGGAACCTCTATCGACACCCCTTTAAGTACCAGGATGACTTCGTGGTACTTGACCTCTATGTTATTCAATTTAAGAATAGACTCTGAGCTATCCAAGACTTACCTCCGAGGATGAAAATGAGCGTTCTTTACCATCCAAGCCATTCTTTTTCCCACTTATCCGGCCAACGCTCCTTGAGATTGACTCTTTCGACTTCCTGGAATTTGCCGTTTTTCCACTCCTGCACGAGGCATCCCGTGGTCGGTCTGTGATCCCCGGCTGAAAAAGAGATGGGTGAAGCGCCCAGGCCGATTTCAAAATTTCTCATCGTCTCAAAACCCTTTTTCATGATTCCCGGGCCTGAAAGATCTCCGGCCTTGTCGGCCCGTTTCATGGCCTCCCATAAAAGAAGAGCGTCACCCCAGGCCTGAATGGTCCTGTTGAGCCGTTTCTCTTGCGGGATACCTGGATTGTATTTCTTGGCGGTCTTGACAACGACATCCATATTCTTGTAGTCCTGACCGTAAAATGCGCAGGGAGTCGCTCCCATCACACCTTCCGCTGCCTCTCCGGCCAGACGGGGAAGGTTTTCGTCGATCCCCCAGTTATTGACTATATGACTGGCACCCAATTCCAGCGCATAGGCGTCCCTGATTGTTGCTGAAACCGACATCGTGGTGTTACCGTGCCATACGAGATCAGGTTTAAACTTCTTGAGTGCCATGACCTGGCTCTTTGTGTCGAGCGCGAAAAGGGACACATCCTGATCATCACCGACCTCGAAACCGAGGAGCGTTGCCTGGTCCTTTATGGCTTTTATGGGGGCACTGGCATAGGGAGACGGAAACATATAGCAGCATGCAACCCTAGGCTTCCTCTTCCCGAAATCCTTGTGCTTGGGCCATTTTTTGTCAAACCAGGCTGTAATGCAGGCCCTCGCGTTGGTGGAATAATCAGATGAGAAGAAAAGATTGTAAGGAGTTTTCTTCGGATCCGTCAAATGGGCTGAATAGGAAGCAGACACGTAAGGTATCTTGTCCTTGTTGATGGTGGGCGAAAGCGCCTCGGTATCACCTGTGCCCCATCCCATGATGGCGACACATTTGAGCCTTTTCACAAGTTTGTACTTTGTAATGGCCTCAGGGATACGGTATCCGTAGTCAAACCATGTATATTTGACCTTCTTTCCGTTCACTCCACCCTGCTCATTGATGTATTTGAACGCCTCCGCCATACCGATGGCATAATCCTTTCCCACATCTGAAGTAGCACCGGTGGTATCCATAATTCCACCGACCTTTATCTGTTTTGCGGCTCCTATCGCGGGGAAACAGGCCACAAACGCTACTACAGCAAAAAGTGATAAAAGCTTCAGAAAAATGCTCTTTTTCATTGGTTCTCCCCCTTTGCTCTCATGAAAAACGAAGTTGACTTCCACCTCCAACCGAAAGATCCGAAAGATAAATGAACCCTCCTCACCTCCTTTCTACTTATAGGAAAATGGCCACAGGTTAAAATAATTCTTGGCCTGCCACCAGCGGTAGGCAATGCCGTTAGGCTCATAGATGAGAAACGCACAGATTGCCAGACCAAAGGCCATGTCCTTGATGTAGGCGAAATCAATAAGCAACTTGGGAAAGTACTCGGAAAGGGGAATTACCGCCAACTGTAACAGCTCCATGATTACTACCATGAATATCGACCCGAAAATCGCCCCATGAATTGAACCGACTCCTCCGATCAAGATAACACCCACCAACCATAGAGACCAGAACCATGGAAAATGCTCCGGGCTCAAAGCGGCGGTATTACTCACCCAGAAGGCCCCGCATACTCCCGCCATAAACCCCGCGACAAAAAAGGCGAGCAACTTGTACCATACTATATTTATACCAAGCGCCTCGGCCGCGATATCGTTATCCCTTATGGCGACCCACGCCCTTCCCGGCTTGGAACGCAGCAGGTTGGCCATAATTATGACCATGAGGGTAAGAAGCACCACCATCAGGTAATATATTTTGATATCGCTGTCGATGACCCAGGGCCCGATCTTTATTGTGCCGGGGGGCAGAGAAAATGCCTGTCCCCTCCCGCCGATCTGACTCACATACTGGGTAAGGATAAAATCCACTGTGATAAACTGAGCCGCCATGGTCGTCAGGATAAGGTAAAAGCCCTTTACCTTTGCCGATGGAAGTCCGAAAAGCACACTCCAGATGCCTGCTACAACACCGGCCACAAGGATGCTTATCGGGTAGGCAATCCCCCAGTCGATTATAAACTGAGGCCAGGGAAACTGCAGCACAAGCATTGTGCTCGTATAAGATCCCACGGCTATAAATGCTGCGTGACCCAGGGTAATGAGGCCGGTATATCCGATCAGCAGCTGTACGCCCAGCGCCCCCATTGCCGTGTAGCCGATCATATTGCTCACGCCGACGACATCAAACATCCAGGTCTTGGGGGCAAGGGGAATCAGCACAAAGACTACCAGCAATAAGAGAAGCATCTTGCCTTTAAGAAACTTCGTCTGCCACCAGCCCTGATCCTCTCCGTAGTTCTGATGGTAATCACCACAGGGTAACCACACATTGGACATAAAGCGACCCCTCCGAATCTATAGTTTCTGAATCAAGGTTTATGCTCTTGAAAAATCATTCAAATTACCCGGTTTTCATCCGGAAACGTCCCTTACCCTAATGAACAACCAGGCAAGGTTCTTATCCGAAACAGGGGTTTTACATGTCGGCCTAGAGAAAACCGTCCTCTATACCCTTTCTATACGCTCCCAGCCCCATAGGCCGTAAGGTTTGAAGAGAAGAAAGACGGCCATAAAGGCGAAGGGAACGATTTCCTTGACACCGCCCGGGAAATATCCGTCAAGATAGGTGCCTGAAAAATTCTGAAGCAGGCCTATCATTATCCCCCCCACTATGGCACCGGGAACCGAATTAAGCCCTCCCAGCACAACCGCGGGCAACACCAGCAGGCCCAGGTATCCTACTGATATGTTTATCCCATTTATATTTCCCAGAAGCGCACCGCCTACTCCCGCGCTCATAAAAGCTATTGCCCACGCAGCCGCGTACACAAAACGAGCGCTTACCCCCAGCGACAGGGCCGCAGTCTCATCATCGGCCGTGGCCTGCATGGAAAGCCCCCATTTGGTGTATTTGAAAAAGCATACGAACACAATTAGAAGCACGATCGAGAGTATGAATGACCACAGATATACAGGCGATATCTTTAACATGCCTATACTGATCGGCTTTAGGGGGAAAACCGCCGGCTCAAAGACCCTTGTGTCGGTTCCCCAGATGAATTCCACAAGCCCCTTGAAGAAGAAGGAAAGCCCCACGGTGACCATTATGACGGCCAGTATCGGCTCTCCTATAAGCTTGTCCAGAAAGATCCGTTCCGTCAGATACCCCAGGACAATTCCGACAATCAGGGTAAATACGACGGAAAGGATAAAGGGTATTCCCATCTGATAGAAGGTAAGGGTCACGTAGGCGCCGATAATGGTCAACTCACCCATGGCCAGATTCAAAACGCCGGAGCACTTGTATATGAGCACCCAGCCGAGGGCCACCAGGGCGTAGATGCCCCCCACCATAATACCCGTTGTCAAAGCCATCAAAAAAAGCTCCATCAATCACCTCCCTGGACCTTGATTTCCCGTATCCCCAGATCCGTCTTTATTCGCTGTTCCCTGCCGTCTTCATAGGTTATCGTTGTATCCATGTGCACCGTGCCGGTGTCGGAATAAAGTGCATCGACTATATCCTTATATCTCTCTTCCACAAATGCCCTTCTAAGCTTGCTCGTTCTGGTAAGCTCTTCGTCGTCAGCGTCAAACACCTTGTAAAGGTTGACGAATTTTCTGATCTTGGCCGGTTCCGGCAGATCCTTATTGGCTTCCTCGATCTGTTCTTGAACCAGGTCGTAGACTTCGGTTTTCTGGGACAGTTCATGATAGCTGGTATAGTTGAGCTTCTTGTCGTCGGCCCATTTTCCGACAACCGAATAATCAATACACATTACCGATACTATGTAATCCCGCCTGTCACCTATTACCCATACCTCCTGTATAAAGGGGCTGAATTTGAGTCTCGTTTCCAGGTACTGAGGTGCGAAGGGCCGTCCGTCCTTAAGTGTCATGACATCCTTTGATCGATCAAAGACCACAAGGTGTCCTTCTTCATCTATAAAACCCCTGTCCCCCGAATATAGCCAGCCGTCCACCAGGGTCTTGGCGGTTGCCTCGTCATTTTTGTAATACCCCAGGAATACCGACGGACTCTTGGCTATGATCTCGCCTTCTTCGGTGATCTTGATCTCAGTTTCCGGAATCGGCGTACCCACGGTATCGAACTTGACGTCTCCGTCCCTGTGCACAATGGAAATACCCGCTATCTCGGTCTGACCGTATATCTGCTTGAGGTTCACTCCAAGGGCGTGGAAGAAGCGGAAATGATCGGGCCCCATTGCAGCCCCTCCCGTGTAGCAGTGCCTTAGTCTCGACATCCCCAGGTGATCTTTCAGTTTCTTCTGCACAAGGGCGTATGTTATCCAGTTCAGGATCTTCCACTGCAGCGGGACAGGCTTTTTTTCAAATTTGAGATTCGCGACTTTGTATCCTACCTTTGTTGCGAATTGATATAGATGCCTCTTACTCCAGCTGGAATCTATATGCTTTACCTGGACGCTTCTTGTCATTCCTTCATAGAGCCTGGGAGGGGCAAACATGACATGAGGCCCGATTTCCCTGATATTTTCCTGGGCCGTATCGGGTTCTTCAGGGAAGTTGATGGTATATCCGATCTGAAGACCACATGATATGGACATCATCTGCTCACCAATCCAGGCAAAAGGCAGATACGATACGAAGTCGTCGGTATCATAGCAGGGGTCGACCGCCATCAGGTTCTTACCCATAGTGAGCATATTCCAGTGGCTCAAAAGGGCCCCCTTCGGCAGGGCGGTGGTGCCTGATGTATAGAAAAGAAGGCATATGTCGTCCCCATGGCCCAGACTTATCATCTCTTCGAAAAGGCCCGGCTCCTTCTTGTCAGCTTCCCTTCCAAGTTCCTGAACCTTCTTTATGCTTATGAGATGGTCCTGGTGATAATTCCGCATGCCCTTCGGATCATCCCAGATGATCCATTCAAGTTTGGGGCACTGATCCATTATGGACAGGGCCTTGTCAACCTCCTCCTGCGTCTCACCCACGAAAAATTTCGTGTCTGAATGGTCGACAATGTACTTCACCTCCTCCATCATGCAGTCCTGGAATAACCAGACGCCTACGCCTCCGGCGCACATCGCCGCCATCTCAGCCCAAAGACCCTCGGGACGGTTGTCCCCTATCATCGAGACCTTGTCTCCGCGCTTCAGGCCGAGGCTGACCATCCCCAGGCAAAGATATTTCACATTGTCGTAGTAGTCTTTCCAGGTAAAAGGAATCCAGATTCCAAACTCCTTTTCCCTCATGGCGACCTTGTCTTTGCCGTATTTCTCACACTGCTTGGCAAATAATTTGGGAATAGTGAGGTCCTTGTTGATCTCTATCCCGGATTCAGTCATTTCCGCCTTTACCTCCTTGTAGAGTACAAATCCTCTTCACCCAGGTAGGCCTTGATCACCTCCGGGTTTCTCTGGACATCCTCAGGTTTCCCGTCCATAATCTTATTTCCGAAATTCAGGACAAAAACATTGTGGGAGATGTCCATTACGACTCCCATATCATGTTCAACAAGGATACAGGTAACCTTCCACCTCTTCTCCTCGTTGAGATCAAGTATGAATCGGGCCATATCCTCGACCTCCTCCAGGTTGAGTCCTGCCAGCGGTTCATCAAGCAGCAGCAATTCCGGATTCAATGCCAGGGCCCTTCCCAGTTCAACCCTTTTCTGCATTCCATAGGGAAGCATATGAACGGTCTTGTCTCTTATGCTCTCTATCTCCAAAAGATCTATGATCTCCTCCTCGATAAATTTTCTGCTCTCCAGTTCTTCCCTCTTTGTCTTTCCCACATAGATTGAACCGCTTACGATCCCGGTTTTAAGATGGACATGTCTGCCGAGTCTGATATTGTCCAGCACCGTCATGCCGCCGAACAATTCTATCTTCTGAAAGGTCCTCGATATCCCCATCGCGGCCCTGCGGTGCGGCTTCAGATCGTTTATTTTTTCACCCTTGTAATAGATGCTTCCTTTCTGAGGTCTGTAAAGGCCGTTTATGCAATTCATCATTACGGTCTTGCCCGCCCCGTTCGGACCGATGATTGAATGGATCTCTCCCTTTTTTACCTCAAGGCTGACCCCGGCAAGAG
>Ga0272442_10000227_pt1 | contig 94392 bp, 79 predicted proteins | sample SSMForm2O_FD_200262 | JGI IMG/M metagenome (GOLD analysis project Ga0272442, IMG submission 200262) | Marine sediment archaeal communities from Little Sippewissett salt marsh, Falmouth, MA, United States - SSM-Form-2O | ecosystem: Environmental > Aquatic > Marine > Wetlands > Sediment ...
TGCTCGTGCTCCGGGCGGCTGCGCCGCCCTCCGCCCGAGCAACGCCGGAACGACCAACACATGGACTACCCGTCAACGAAAGTGCGAAAACTTGTGGACACTACCCCCATGGCCAAAGGCAACCGACAAGAGACCCCCGCGCGGGCGAGGATCTTGGATGCCGCGTGCCAGCTGTTTGCGGAGAAGGGCTACCGTGGTGCCACAGTCGCGATGATCTGTCGGCGGGCCGAGGTCAACATCGCGGCCGTGAACTACTACTTCCGCAGCAAGGAGGAACTCTACCGACAGGCGTGGCGGCACGCCCACGAGCAGTCCATGGCGCAGACCCCTCCCGACGACGGAGTGGGCCCGGACGCCCCGGCGGAGGAACGGCTTGGCGGGCGAATTCGTGCGGGCCTGAAGCGGGCGATACTGGGCGACGGGGTCGAGCACCGGATCATGCGGAAGGAGATCGCCAACCCGACGGGCCTGCTTCACGAGGTGATCCGCGATTCGATCGGGCCGCTTCACCGAGCGACACAGGAGATTCTCCGTGAGTTGCTGGGGCCGACGGCAAGTGACTTGGACGTGGAGCTATGCGAGACCTGCGTTGTGTCTCCCTGGATGCACATCATGCATCGCAGACAGGCGAAGAGGCACGTGGGCCTCCCCGTGTTTGCTGAGGCGATGCTGGAGGATGCGGCGGACCACTTCACGGCCTATGCGCTTGCCGGCATCCGCGGAATCCGCCATCGCATCGAGCGCTCGGGACCCGGGCGTGTGTCTAGGGGCAAGGCCAGAAGAAGCCGCAAAGGCAAGTAAGGTTGTGATGAGGTGTGGAGCTTACCACAAGCAGCGACTCTCGGGCTGCGCATCACACACGAGGCGGGCCGCAGGATGAAACGACGGACACGAAGGTCGGGAAGGCAATACTGCCATACCATTTTCCGGTTGCTTGTGCGCCCCGGCGGATGGCTCGCGCTGGCGGTCTTGTGCGCGCTGATTCCCGGCTCCTGCACGGGGAGGGGCACCGAGGTGGAGTCCCCCGTTGAGTTGCCCAGGGAGTTCAGCAAGCAGGGGCAAGAGCCGCTGCCGCACAAATGGTGGACGGCCTTCTGTGACGAGCGGCTCGATGCGCTTGTCGCGGATGCGCTTCGGGGAAACTTCGGGATTCGGCAGGCCTGGGACCGCCTGGACCAGGCGCGGGCAGCGGCGGCTAAGGCCGGCGCGCCGCTGTGGCCGAGCCTGGACGGTACAGCCGGCGCGGGACGCAACGTCAGCCACACCCCCGCCGGGGGGACTCAAGGCATCAACGAATTCTCTTTGGGCTTGGCCGTTAGCTACGAGGTGGATTTCTGGGGCCGGGTCCGATCGGCCCATGATGCGGCGCTGCTGGACGTTTCGGCGACGGAGCAGGACCTTCAGGCCGCGGCGACTACGCTCTCGGCCGACATCGCCCGCACGTGGTTCCGCCTAGCCGAGCAGCAGGCGCAACTGAAACTGGTGGGTCGGCAGGTCCAGACGAATGAGACGTATCTGCAGGCCATCACGCTTCAGTTCCGGCGCGGGCAGATCGGCGCCACGGACGTGCTGCAGCAGCGGCAACTGGTCGAGTCCACGCGGGGCGACCAGGTCCAGGTCCGATCAGGCGTCGAGGTGCTGGCGCATCAGTTGGCGGTCTTGGCGGGCCGACCGCCGTCGAGTGTTGAGGGGGCGGCGCCGGACGCGCTGCCCGAGCTTCCGCCGCTGCCCAGTGCCGGGGTGCCGGCCGACTGGGTGCGCCGGCGCCCGGACGTGCGGGCAGCCGAGGCGCGCGTCCGGGCGGCGGACCGTCGCTTGGCGGCAGCGATGGCCGACCGGTTGCCTCGGTTGAGCCTGACGCTCAACGCCTCGACCACGGCCGAGGAGATCCGCGACCTGTTCGACAACTGGATGGCCAGCATCGCCGCGAACCTCGTGGCGCCCCTGTTCGACGCGGGCGAGCGACAGGCCGAGGTCGAGCGGACCCGGGCCGTGGTCTCCGAGGCGGTGAACGCCTATGGGCAGACTGTGCTGACGGCGCTCCAGGAAGTGGAGGATGCCCTCGTACAGGAGGCACGGCAGGCGGAGTACGTGAGGAGCCTGGGCGAGCAGTTCGAGCTCTCGCGGCAGGCCAAGGACCGAACGCTGGCGAACTACCGGAAGGGAGCGGCCGGTTTCACGCGCTATTTGACGACACTGCAGTCTTACCAGCAGCTACAGCGAAGCCATTTGCGGGCACGGCGTGACTTGCTGCTGTTCCGTATCGACCTCTACCGCGCGTTGGCGGGCGGCTGGGAACTGCCTCGCCCGCCACGGGCGGAACTGACCCAAAGCGACTGACGAGGTGACGTATGAGTAAGACCGCGGTGAGCGGTATGGGCGAGCATATTCCGCCGCCTCCAAGGGAGGCGAGCCGGGCGCAGCGGCTTCTGCGGCATGCCGTGTTACTGGTGCTTGGCCTGGGAATTCTGGGCGCGGCTGTCGGCATCGCCTTTCACTGGCTGACGAACCGGCCCACGGCGGCTCGTCGCCCGCCGGAGCGGCAGGCCACGCTGGTCGAGGTTCTTCGCGTAGCGGCCGGCGAGGCAACGATCGTGGTGGAGGCGATGGGAACGGTGGTTCCGGCCTTGCAGGCCCAGGTTGCTTCGCGGGTCCGGGGAGAGGTGGCGGGCGTCGCCCCGGAGTTTATCCCGGGCGGTCGGTTCCAGGCCGGAGACGTTCTGGTCCGGATCGACCCCAAGGACTACGAGCTGGCCGTTCGCACGCAGAAGTCGCAGGTCCGGCAGGCGGAAGCCCAGGTCCGGCAAGCGGCCGGCGCGGTTGAGCAGCGGCGGGCGGATATCATCCGCGTTGACGCTGAGCTGCGGATGGAGACGGGCCGCAAGTCGGCGGCCCTCGGCGAGTACGAGCTGCTTGGCGAGACGGTCAAGCCCGAGGATGAGGCTTTGGTTCTGCGCGAGCCGCAACTCAAGCAGGCCGAGGCCGACTGCGCCGCCGCCCGGGCGGCCAAGCAGGCGGCGGACGCGACGCTGGCGGCCGCGAAGGAGGCCGAAGCCGCAAGCCGCGTCGCACTGGAGCAGGCCGAGTTGGATCTGGCCCGGACGGACGTCTCGACGCGATTCAATGCGGTCGTCCAAGCCCGCCATGTCGATTGGGGGTCGCTGGTTTCCGTCGGTTCTCCCGTTGCGACACTCGTGGGGACGGATGAGTACTGGATCGAGGTCTCCGTCCCCCTCGACGAACTGAAGTGGGTCCGAATCCCCGGCTTCAACAGCGAGAAGGGCTCGACGGTGCGCGTGTACGGCGGCGAGGCATGGGGCGCCGGCGCGCACCGCGTAGGGACCGTCGCCCGATTGGTGAGCGAGATCGAAAGCGAAGGGCGGATGGCCCGGGTCTTGGTGTCCGTGAGGGATCCTTTGGATCTGCAGACGCCGGCCGAGAGGCGCCGCCCGCTCATCCTCGGCGACTTCCTCAGCGTTGAAATCGTCGGCCGGGAGGTCGAGTACGTGACCCCCGTTGACCGTGGCGCTCTTCACGAGGGGCGCCAGGTGTGGGTCATGAGTCCGGATGGAACCTTGGATATCCGCGAAGTGACCGTCGTTTGGGGCGGCAAGGACTACGTACTGGTCTCCGACGGCCTGCGAAGCGGCGATCTTCTGGTCGTGAGCGACATCGGCGCCCCCGTGCAGGGCATGGCGTTGCGTACGCCCGGGGCGCGAAGCGCTCCCGACGGGCGACCGGCGACCCGGCCAAACTCCGACGGGCAGGAGGCGCGTCGATGAGCGATCTCCGTGAGCAGAAGGACAAGCGTGGCCCCATCGCCTGGATGGCCGGCAACTCGGTCGCGGCCAACCTGATCATGCTCTTGTGCCTGGTGGGCGGGTTCATCGCTCTGCGGAACACGCAGCAGGAGGTGTTCCCCGATATCGAGATGGACATGGTGAGCATTTCGGTCGCCTATCCCGGCGCCAGCCCGGAGGAGGTGGAGCGCGGGATCCTCTTGGCGGTCGAGGAGGCCGTCCAGGGCCTGGACGGCGTGAGCGAGGTCACGTCCAGCGCCCACGAGGGGTCGGGGACGGTGATGGTCGAAGCGTTGGTGGGGGCGGACCTCCAGAAGCTCGCGGAGGATATCCAGAGCGAGGTCGACCGCATCAGCACGCTGCCGGACGATGCGGAGGAACCCGAGGTGCGCATCGTCTCCCACTCGCGGGGCGTGCTGGATTTGGTGCTGTACGGAGATGTCGGCACCGGGTCGCTGCACGAATTGGCCGAGCTGGCCCGCGACCAACTCCTCCAGAACCCGGACATCACGCAGGTCGAGGTCGAGGGAGCCCCGCCGCTGGAGATCGGGATCGAGGTTCCGCAGCGAGAGCTTCGCCGGTACGGCCTGACGCTTGGCGACATCGCGACCCGCGTCAGCCGAGCCTCGTTGGAGCGCCCGGGCGGGGGGCTCAAGACGGAAAGCGGTGAGGTCCTGGTTCGGCTGACGGAGCGGCGCGACTACGGTGAGGAGTTCGCCGAACTGCCGATCATCACGACGGCGAAGGGCAGCCGGGTGACGCTCGGCAGGATCGCGACCGTCGAGGACGGCTTCGAGGACACGGACCGCTCGATGCGATTCAACGGGAAGTCTGCCGTGGCGCTGGAGGTCTACCGCGTGGGCGACCAAACGCCCACACAGGTGGCCGACGCGGTCCGGGCGGAACTCGACGGGCTGAAGGCGGATCTTCCGGCCGGGGTCGAAGTGGCGATCCACCATGACCGGTCGGAGCACTACCGTGACCGCGTCGGCCTCCTGCTGAAGAACGCGGGCCTTGGGCTTTGCCTGGTGCTGGTCGTCCTGGGCCTGTTCCTCGAAGCCCGGCTCGCATTCTGGGTGATGATGGGCATCCCCGTTTCGTTCCTGGGGTCGTTCCTGTTCCTGCCGGCGACGGATGTGACGATCAACATGATGTCCCTGTTCGCCTACATCGTCGCCCTGGGCATCGTGGTGGACGACGCCATCGTCGTCGGGGAGAACGTCTACCACTACCATCAGGAAGGGCTGCCGTTCCTCAAGGCCGCGGTGCGGGGCGCCCGCGAGGTCGCCATGCCCGTCACCTTCAGCATCCTGACCAACTGCCTGGCGTTCATGCCCATCTATTTCATCCCGGGCACCACGGGCAGGATCTTCCAGATGATCCCCATCGTCGTCTGCGTCGTCTTCCTGATCTCGCTGATCGAGAGCCTGTTCGTTCTGCCGGCGCACCTGGGGCACAGCCGGGAGCGCCGGCGTCGAGGCCGTATCGCCGGGTGGCTTCACGCGCGGCAGCAGGCGTTCAGTCACGGCTTCCGGGGATGGGTGCGCCGGCGGTACGGGCCGTTCCTCGCGTGGACGCTGCGCCATCGGGCGTTCACCGTTGCCGCGGCCGTGGCGGTTCTGGTGGTGTCTCTGGGCTACGCCCTGAGCGGCCGGATGGGCATGGGTCTGTTTCCCACGGTCGAATCCGACCGCTCGGAGGCGCAGGTTATGCTCCCCTACGGCGCCCCGGTCGAGAAGACCGAAGCCGCCCTGCGCAAGCTCCAGGACGGGGTCCGCCAGGTACTCGAGGAGAGCGGTCACCCGGAACTGGTCGAGGAGGTCATCACCGATGTCGGACGAGGCGGGGGCGGCCACACCGGGCAGATTCGGGTCGAGTTGGCCGACGCCGAAGTCCGCGACCGGATCATGGGCACGCAGGAATTCACCGACCGCTGGCGGAAGGCGGTCGGCGAGATCGCCGGCGTCGAGTATCTCCGGTTCGCCGCCGACGCCGGGGGGCCGGGCAGTCACGGGCGGGCGGCCTCGGTGCAGTTGAGTCACCGCGACATGAGCGTCCTGGAGGAAGGCAGCAGAGAACTGGCCGGAATCCTGGCTACCTATCCCCGCGTGAAGGACGTGGACGACGGGTTCCAGCCCGGCAAGCCGCAACTCGACTTCACCGTCACCGATAGCGGCAAGAGCCTGGGCCTGACGGCCGAGGAGATCGCGCAGCAGGTCCGCAACTCGTTCTACGGCGCCGAGGCGATTCGCCAGCAGCGCGGACGGAACGAGATCAAGATCCGCGTCCGGCTGCCGGAGGAGGATCGCTCTACTGAGGAGACCATCCACGACCTGATGATCCGCACTCCGGCCGGAACGTTTGTCCCGCTGCGGGAGGTGGCCGAGTACGAGCGCGGCCGGGCGTACACCACGATCGACCGCCGCATGGGCCGCCGCGTCGTGGAGGTCTCGGCCGACGTGACGCCGCGCAGCAAGGCGAATGAGCTGCTCGGGGACCTGGAGGCCAACGTGCTGCCGGACCTCATGGCGAAGTATCCGGGGCTCAGCTACAGCTTCGAAGGCCATCAAGCGGAGATCAGCGAGAGCATGGGGAGCCTGTACCTGACGGCGGGCTTGGCGATGCTGGCGATCTACGGCCTGCTGGCGATCCCGTTCCGGAGCTACGTTCAGCCGCTGATCGTCATGACCAGCATCCCGTTCGGCATCGTCGGGGCGTTCGTCGGGCACCTGATCATGGGCTACGATCTGTGCATTCCCAGCATGTTCGGCATCGTCGCGCTGGCCGGCGTGGTCGTGAACGACTCGCTGGTGCTCGTCGATTTCGCCAACCGCAGGCGCCGGGAGGACGGCATGTCCTACCGGGACTCGATCGTGGCGGCCGGCATGCAGAGGTTCCGTCCCGTGATGCTGACCACGCTGACGACCTTCGGCGGGCTTGCGCCCATGATCTTCGAGACGTCGCGCCAGGCCCGGTTCCTCGTGCCGATGGCGCTGTCGCTGGGGTTCGGCATCCTCTTCGCCACGGGCATCACGCTGATCATCGTGCCCGCGCTGTACATGACGATCGAGGACGCATCGCGCATCGGCCGCCGCGCTTGGTGCTTCCTGTTCCCGCCAAGGGCACAGCGATTCGAATGGACGGAGTCGGTTGGCCCGAGTTCCGGGCAAAGCGCAGAGGGCAAGCCAACGGAACGCCAGGCCGAGCCGGTTGCGGATTGATAGGCAGTAGGGATTTCCCCACCGAAGCCTGGCCGGAGAGATGACCGTCCATGGCCGATCGCACCATTCGGTGATCTGGACCGCCTTGGGCGGCTTCTCCTCCTGCTCCACGACATCTGGCGACACGGGACGGCCGACGGTCCCGTCCAGGCCTCCATCGCGTGGCTTCCCGTTGAGCCTTCCTGCGTACCCGTTCTCGCACGGGCTGCCCAACATCCATCCTTCGTGGGCTTGGTGTTCCTCGTGACCTCCGCGAAGCTGTCTCGGCGTCAGAACTCGGCGCTTCGCGGCGTGCGGGGGAAGGGGATGGCGTCGCGGATATTTGCCAGCCCCGCGGCAAACTGCACGGCCCGCTCGAAGCCGAGCCCGAATCCCGCGTGCGGCACCGTGCCGTACCGCCGCAGGTCCGCGTACCACCAGTAGTCGTCGACGTTCAGCCCCTGCACCTCCATCCGCCCGGTCAGCACGTCGAGCCGCTCCTCGCGCTGGCTTCCGCCGATGATCTCGCCGATCTTCGGAACGAGTACGTCCATCGCGCGGACAGTCACGCGCCCGTGCCCGTCGGGGTCATTCACACGCATGTAGAACGGCTTGATGCCTGCGGGGTAGTCGGTGACGATCAGCGGTCGTCTAAACGTTTCCTCCGTGAGGAACCGTTCGTGCTCGGTCTGGAGGTCGCTGCCCCACTTCGGCGCGTACTCCCATTTGCGGTCGGCCTGCTCAAGCCGCTCGATCGCCTGCGTGTAAGTGATTCGCTCAAAAGGGCTTTCCGCGACGTGGGTGAGTGTGTCGGTGACCGCTTCGTCGGTGCGTTTGCTGAGGAACGCCACATCCTCGCCGCAGCGTTCCAGCACGGCCGTGAAGATGTGTTTGAGGAATGCCTCCGCGAGGTCACAGTCGCCGGCGAGGTCGCAGAACGCCATTTCCGGCTCCACCATCCAGAATTCGGCGAGGTGGCGCGGCGTGTTGGAGTTCTCGGCGCGGAACGTCGGGCCGAATGTGTACACGTTTCCCAGGGCCGACGCATACGCTTCGGCTTCGAGCTGGCCGGAGACGGTCAAGTACGTCGCCCGGCCGAAAAAGTCCTGCGGAAAATCCAACGCGCCGGTCTCGTCGCGCGGCGGCTGGGTGAGGTCAAGCGACGTCACGCGGAACAGTTGCCCCGCGCCCTCGCAGTCGCTGGCGGTGATGACCGGCGTGTGGACATAGAGGAAGCCGCGTGCCTGGAAGAACTCGTGTACGGCCGCCGCCATCACGCTGCGGAGGCGGGCGACGGCGCCGAAGGTATTGGTCCGGGGTCGAAGGTGCGCCTGCTTGCGCAGGAACTCGAACGTGTGCCGCTTGGGTTGGATCGGGTAGCACTCGGCGTCGCAGGTGCCGAGCACGCGTACCTCCCGGGCCTGGATCTCCACGCGCTGGCCCTTGCCGCGGCTCTCGACCAGCGCCCCGGTGACGACGACGGAACAGCCGGCCGTCAGGTGGACGATCTCCGATTCATAGTTGGGCAGCTTGGCGTCCGCCACCGCTTGGATCACCGTCAGGCACGAGCCGTCGTTGATCGTCAGGAAGCTGAACCCCCCCTTGCTCGTGCGGACGGTTCGCACCCAGCCGGCGACGGTCACCTCCTGGTCCGCCGGCTTGGCCGCCAGGGCGTCTCGGATCAGCATTCGGTCCATGCGTTGCGCTCCGTGGCGCGTATAATGCGGCCTCGAACGTCTTGAGTCAACCGAGGCACGGGCGCATGCACCGTCTGGAGGAGAACCCGATATTGACGCCGGAGGACGTGGCGCCGTCGCGCGACGACCTGGACGTGTACTGCACGCTGAACCCCGCGGCCGTGCGAGTCGGCGCCCAGGTGCTGCTGCTGGTCCGCGTCGGCGAGCGACCGATTCCCGAAGAGGGCTACGTCGCGCACCTGTACTTCGACGCCGAATCCGGCGAGACGCTCGTGGAGCGGATCGCCCGCGACGACCCGGATCTGACGGCCATCGACGAACGCAAGTACTTGTATCGCGGCAAGATACTGCTCACGAGCCTGTCGCATCTGCGGATCGCGCGCGGGCCTGCGCACGGGCCTTTCACGTTCGACATGTCGCCGGCGATCTATCCGGCAACGCCGTACGAGGCGTACGGTTGCGAGGACGCGCGGGTCACACCGCTGGAGGGCGAGTACCTGGTTACCTACACGGCCGTTTCGCGGCACGGCGTATGCGTGGCGCTGGCCGCGACGCAGGACTTCGTAACGTTCGAGCGGCGGGGGTTGATCTTCCCCACGCATCAGAAGGACGTCTGCATCTTCCCGCAGCGGGTTGGGGGGCGATATGTCTGTCGGCACCGCCCGTTTCGGACGGAGTTCAATGACGCGTGCATTTGGACGGCCGAGTCGCCGGATTTGCTGTCTTGGGGGCGTCACGCCATGACGCTTTCGCCGCGCGAGGGTACGTGGGAGGCGGGGCGCGTGGGCGCCGGCGCGCCGCCGATCCGCACCGACGAGGGGTGGCTGGACGTTTACCACGCGGCCGACGCGGCCGGGCGGTATGCCCTCGGCGCGATGCTTAGCGCCCCGGACCGGCCGGCGAATGTCATCTGCCGTTCCTCGCGGCCGATTCTCGAGCCCGAGGCGGCGTACGAGCGAACCGGCGTCTATGCCGATTGCGTGTTTTCGAATGGGCTCGTAGTGGAGGATGACGGGGCAGTGACCGTGTATTACGGAGCGGCCGACCGGGTGTGCGCGGCGGCCGTGACAACTGTGACCGAGTTGCTCGTGACCGCCAAGAGCTAGCACGCGTGGCACCCTCAAGCGGGTGTCGGCGCAGTCGGGTTGTCCTTGTGGGTGGTTGCCGTTCGCAGCCTTCGTCGCCACAAGCCTTCGCCGCGAGGGTTCCGGCTTGTCGGTGTCACCCGAGACAGGCATTCCGGCTTGGACGTGCCAACCGTGCCCGGCCGGGCTTCCGGCGGTATGATAGGGGGAAAATCGCGTGTCCGCCCGCGACCGTTCGTCTTCGAAAGGGGCTGCCATGAAGAAGAAACGCAAGTCGCCCACGCCTTCTGTCGCCGAGGATCCACAGGCCCTGCGCCGCCGCGTCGCGGAGTTGAAGGCGGAGCTCGAGCAGTTACGGAGCGCCCAGGGGGCCTCGCGAGCTCGGGCCGACGAATGGAAGCAGACCGCCGCCCTGCGCGAGAGCGAGCAGCGCTACCGCACGTTGGTCGAGAACCTCAACGTCGGCGTGTACCGCAGCACGGCGGCGGGGAAGGGGCGATTCCTGGAGGCGAACCCGGCCCTGGCGGCGATGCACGGTTACGAACTGGACGAGTTCCGCAGGATGCCCCTGGAATCGCTGTATGCGACGAGGAACGATCGGAAGGCGCTGCTGACGGAGTTGACGGCGGCGGGCAGCGTTCGCGACCGGCCGCTGCTTCTGCGCCGGAAGGACGGCTCGACGTTCTGGGTGTCGATCACGGCGACGATCCAGCGGGACGAGCAGGGGCAGATCGAGTGGATTGATGGCATCGTAGAGGATGTGACCGAACGCCGCGAGGCACGCGAAGCGCTCGAGCGGCAGGCGCGGTTCCTGCAAGAACTCATCGACGCGATTCCCACGCCCATGTTTTACAAGGACCGGGAGGGGGTCTATCGCATGTGCAACCAGGCGTACGAGGAGTTCTTCGGCCGGACAAGGGACGAGATTGTCGGCAAGACCGCGTACGACCTGATCCCGCGCGACGTCGGCGACACGGGCCGGATGGCGAAGCACGAGCGGATGGACAAGGCCCTGTTCGGTTCGTCCGGTACGCAGACCTACGAGTCGGCGGTGCCGCGTGCCGACAGCGCCCTTCGCGATATGCTCATCAGCAAGGCGGTGATCCATGGTCCGGATGGCGAGATCGCGGGGCTGGTGGGCGCATTGCTCGACATTACTGAGCGCAAGCGCACGGAGCGCGAGGCCCACGAGCAGAAGCGCAAGTACCAGGATCTCGTCGAGGCGCTGCGCGACGTCATCTATGAGGTGGACGCCGAGGGGCGGATCACGTACCTGAGCCCCGCCTGCGAGACGCTGTTCGGCTATGCACCGTCGGAACTGGTTGGCGAGTCCATGCTTCCGAAGGTACTCCCGGAGGATGCCCCGGGCGTGACGGCCGCGTTCGAGAAGGCGATCGCCGGCGAGTCGTTGCCCCACCACGAATGCCGCGTGCGGGCCAAGTCGGGGCAGGTGCGGTGGGTGCGAGCATCGGCCCGTCCGGTGGAGACGGACGGGCGGTTCGCGGGGATCCGCGGCGTGATTACAGACATCACCGAGCAGGTCGAGGCGCGGGAGGCGCTCCGCGCCAGCGAGGCTCGGATGCGCGCCGTGATGTTGAGCCTGCACGACACCGCCATTTCGGTGGTCGATGAGACGGGGAAAGTGCTGGACGCCTGGGCGGCCGAGAGTCTCGAACGGAAGACCGGCTTGGGGCCGGCGCAGACAGTGGGTAGGAACCTGGCTGATCTCTATCCGAAGGAAACAGCCTCCGCACGCCTCGCCGCCGTGCGGCGTGCCATTCACAAAGCCGAGCCGTCGCGCCAGACCTTCTGCGTGGCATTACCGGACGGTGAACTGTGGCTGGAGGCCAGCATGTATCCGATGCGCGACGCCGACGGGAAGATCACGGCGGCCGTGTCATTCGTCCAGGACGTCACCGAGCGGGAGCGGTCGGCCAAGGCTCTGCGCGAGAGCGAGGCGCGATTCCGTTCCGTGCTCGAGGCCTCTCGTGACCTGATCTACAAGCTGGACCTCAGGACGCTGAGGTATGATTACGTTTCGCCGTCCGCCCGGCGGCTCACGGGGTACAGCGTCGAAGAGGCAACGGCGATGGGTCCTCTGGCCTGGCAGCAGCGTCTGCACCCGGAGGACCGCGACGCGATGATCGAGCACTTCGAGAAACTGCGCCAGGGAGACGAGCGGGAGGCGGCCTTCCCGATCACGGAATACCGCTGGCGGTGCAAGGAGGGGGAATACCGCTGGTTCAGCGATCACCGGTTCCTCTTGCGGGACGAGAAGGGCGTGCCGGTCGCCGTTGTGGGAGCCATTCGGGATGCGACCGACCGCAAGCGGGCCGAACGGGATCTGCGCGATTCGCACGAGCGACTTCAACAGATCCTCGACAACACCTGGGACATCATCTTTCAGATTGATCTGGAGGGGAACTACACGTTCGGCAACAGGGCCGCGGAGCGGGTCACCGGCTATCCGCTGGATGAGCTGATGCGAATGAACATGCGGCAGCTTGTGGCGCCGGAGGGCGTGGAATCCGTGTTCGACAGGCTGCGGCGTCGCGTGGCCGGCGAGACGCTCCCACAGCCGCACGTCTTCGATATCCTGCGCAAGGACGAAGCGCGGGTGACCTTGGAGTTGACGACGACGGGCATCATGCACGAGGGGACGCTCGTGGGGGTGCAGGGAATCGCCCGCGACATCACCGAGCGCCGGCGGGCGGAAGAGGAGGTGCACCGTTCGGAGTTGCTCTACCGCACGACGATCGACGCCATGGACGAGTTCGTCAACGTGGTGGATAAGGACCTGAGCATAAGGTTGTGCAATCGCGCGTACGCGAGGTGGTGTCGCGAACTGGGCCTTGGGGAGCCGACGGCTGGCCGGCCGCTGCTGGAGGTCCATCCGTTTCTGCCCGACCACGTGGCCCAGGAGTACCGTCACGTTCTTGGGGCCGGGAAACCCGTGCTGACAGAGGAGACCACGGTCCTCGGCGGCCGGGAGATCATCACCGAGACACGCAAGATGCCCATCGTCGAGGGCGGGCGGGTCGTCCGCGTCGTCACGATCATGCGCGACATCACCGAGCGGCGGCACGCCGAGCGGGCCCTGCGGGCGGCGCGCGCCAAGCTGGTTCAGGCCCGTGAGCAGGAGCGTTGGCGCCTGGCGGCCGAGTTGCACGATTCTGTCGGGCAGAGCCTGATCGCGCTGCAGCTTCACATCCAGAGCTGCATCACGGCCGATTTTGACCGGATGTCCGCCGAGGGGGTCCGCCAGTGTGCCCAGGACGTGGCGGCCACGTGCGCCGACCTTGTCCGCGAGGTCCGGAGCATCTGTCACGGGCTGTATCCGGCGACGCTGGAGTCGCTGGGGCTGGTCGCGGCGCTGGAGCAGTTGGCGCGGGGCGTTCCGGAGGGGTCCGGGATCGCGTGCGAGTTCACGTCTTCGGAAGGTCTCGAGCGCCAACGCCTGCCCGCTGAGGTCGAGATCGCCCTGTTCCGCATCGCCCAGGAGGCCCTCAGCAACGCCGTGCGGCACGGGGGGGCGACGCGCATCGAGTTGGACCTTGACCGTATCCGCGAACAGGCGGTGCTGACGGTGACCGATGACGGGTCCGGGTTCGTGCAGGAAGCATCCTCGATCGCGGGATTTGGGCTCACGTCGATGCGCGAGCGTGCGTCGGCCGTCGGCGGCGAACTCAACATCGAGTCCGGTCCGGACGGGACCTGCGTGGAGGCGACCGTGCCGGTGGCAGGATGAGAGGATCGACGATTCAGGGGCGGCGGGCGTATGCCTGCGAGCTTCGCGTGATGTGCGGACCATCGCCAATCGTGAGTTGACGATTGACGGTTCGGGCCGTCCTATTCCCGCCGCGCCGCGGATGTGCTATCGTTGCCCGCGTATGGATGCCACGTCTGAACAGGCTGCGCCGCCCGACGGGCGGCCGGGCTCGCAGGAAGCCGCCCTTACCCTTACCGAACGTGAACTCATCTACGAACTCGGTTGGTTCACCCGCATCCGCTGGGCCGTGGGCGCACTGGCGCTGGTCCTGTTGCTGCTGAGCTACTACGTGCTCGACGTGCGGTTCCGCCGCTCCGACGGGGCGCTGATGACCGTCGCGCCGGCCGTGTATGTCGTCCTCGTGGTCTTTCTCTACAACGCCGCGTTCACCTTCCTCGTTCACGTCCTCCGGGCGCGCGGGCGGATCACCCGGCGGCTCATCGTCGAACTCGCCCTTGGGCAACTCGCCTGCGACATGATCGCCGTCATCGCCCTGGCGCATTTCACCGGCGGGGTGGAGAATTTCTTCCTGGTGCTCACGTTGCTTCCGCTGGTGATCGCGACGCACCTGCTGGGGCAGTCACTGGCGTACGCGACGGCCGCCGGGGCGGCGCTGCTGATCAACGCGCTGGCCTGGGGCGAGCAGCAGGGCCTGCTGCGACACACGCACGCCATCTGGCTGGGGGAACAGGTGAACCTGTACCGCAACCCGATGTACGTGTTGGAGGTGACCGGGGCGCTGACGATCACCATCTTCGCGACGGTGTTCGTGGCGTCGTCGATCTCGAAGCGCCTGCGCCGCCGCGAGAGCGAACTCGAGGGCACGTACCGGGCCCTGCGTCAGGCGGACGAGTCGAAGAGCTTCTTCATGCGGAAGGCCGGGCACGAGATGCGGGCGCCCCTCGCCGCGATCTACAGCATCCTCGACGCTGTCGCAGCCACGTCGAAGGACCTCGACGTCCGTCACCAGGACCTTATCGCCCGCACGATGAAGCGGCTGCGGGCCCTGATGCGCCTGGTGGACGACCTGCGGCGTTTCTCGAAGCTCCAGATCGAACAAGGCCCGGCCGTGGGGGAGGAGCCCGTCGCCATGGATCGCATCGTCAGGGAGACGGCCGACCTATTCCGCGCGCAAGCCGAGGCCAAGGAAGTAGCGCTGACCTGCCACGCCGAGCCGGTGCAGGCGACGGGCGACGAGGAGCTTCTGCGGGAGGTGGTGACGAATCTGATCGCCAACGCGGTGCAGTACACGCCGCCGGGCGGCCGGATCAACGTGCGGTGGACGCTGCAGGGGCGGATGGGCGTGCTGGGGGTCGCGGACACGGGCATCGGCATCTCCGAGCCGGCGCGGGAGGGGCTGTTCCAGGAGTTTTACCGGGCCCCGGAGGCGCGGAAGGTGCTGCCCAACGGCACGGGGCTGGGGTTGTCGATCACGCGGCGGATCGTGCAGATGCACGGCGGGCAAATCAACTTCGCCCCGCGGCCGAAGCGGCCGAACGGCGAGGGCGGCGCGATCTTCACCGTGCTGCTTCCCCTGGAGCCGGGCGGCCGGACGCCAGGGACGTAATCGCCTCGACGATCAAGTCTGCCGCCTTCCGCACCGGCTTGGCCATCTCGTTGCCGAAGCCGCCCGCGATTGGTTGAATGCCGAGCACGACCTGCCGACAGGGCAGAAACATCCGCAGCACCTCCAGGAACGCCAGCGGCGCCGGCCCGTGCGTGCTGGGCCCCTGCCCGCCGAGTTGCCCCGCGTCGAACAGCTCGATCGCGCCGGGGGCGGCGCCGAAGTCGAGCGCGTCGATCAGCAGCACCGTGTCCGGGCGGCGGTCCACGATCTTCATCAGGAAGCTCTCCGGCACGGTCTGGGCGTCGTGCACGTCCCAGGGCACCTTGCCGGCCAGCCGCTTGGCGATCGCCGGGCCGGCCGCGTCATCGCCGCACAGCTCGTTGCCGATACACACAATGGCCGTCGCGGGTGTGAGGACCTCCGCCACATGCTCGATGAGGTGGTCGAGGGTCGTGATGCCATGAGGGATTGCGGATTGTGGATTGTGGATCTTGGATTCATCGCATGCGAGTCGCATGCGGCATGCCGTGGGGCTGTGGCCGTGTTCGGAACTTTTCTTCACGACGCTTCCCATCGTTCTCTATTCGCTGTCCGGGCCGCGGCGCTCTAGGGCGGACCGCACAATCCGCAATTCAAGATCCACGTTGGCTTCACTCGCCCCACAGTTCGCGGACCACGGTCGTGCGGCGGCACGCGGGGCAGAGGACCCGCATCATGTCGCTGCGGGCGAGGGCCGGATCGCCCATGCGCGGGCCCGGCGCCTCCGCCAGCCGCATGGTGCCGTCGGACGTCACGATCAACGTGGGGTTGGCGTAGGCCTTCGCCCCCAGCCGCTCGGCCACCCAACGCAGATGCTTCCGCGTGCCGACGACCGCGGAGCACACTTCGCAGACGACCAGCTCGTGCTCGATCCGTTGCGTCAGGTCCGCCCGGTCAAGCGTGGACAGATCGTATGTCTTCGTGAGGCGAATGCCCTTCTCGGTTGTGCAGTTGAGTTCGCATTGGCCGCAGAAGATGCACTTGTCGCACCGCTGCTCGATGATGCGGACCGGGGGGTCGGCGTCGGGCCGGTCGATCACGCGGATCGCCAGCGCGGGACAGACCTCTGCGCACGCGCCGCAGCCGATGCACTCGGCCTCATCGAACTCCGGCTTGCCGCGGAAGCCGTCCGGCGGCTCGTGCGGCTCGAACGGATACCGCGTTGTGTACCGTCGCGAGAAGACGGCCCGCACCGCCTCCTTCAGTTCACGCAGTTTCGGCTTCTTCACCTTCCACCGGTCCTTCTTCCGCCGGGCGGGAAGCCCGGATGTCCTTCGCGCGATCGACGAACGCGTCCTCCACGCTGCCGTCCCACAGCGGCACGCCCGACAGATACGCCCCGCGGCAGATGGCGTGCGCGCCCACGGGGCTGGTCAGCAGGATGAACGCCGCGCACAGCAGGGCCTTGACGCCCATGGGGAAGTTCGCGCCCGCGAACCCCAGCCCCGCGGTGCCCACGAGGATCATGCACGTGCCGAGCGTCACGCACTTGGTCGCGGCCTGGGCGCGGTTGTACACGTCGGGCAGTCGGACCAACCCGATGCAGCCGAACAGGTCGAACGCCAGCCCCACCCCGATGACCCAGTAGAAGACGGTGTCAAGCATCGTAGGGCCTGCCTTCCAGATACTTCGCCAGGGCGAGCGTGCCGACGAAGCTGATCAGCGCCCACGCGATGGCGATGTTCATGTAGTATTCCCGCCCCGTCCACAGCGCCAGGACGCAGCAGAAGCCCACCACCAGCGTGCCGAGGATGTCGATGGCCACCGTCCGGTCCGGCGCCGTCGGGCCGTGACCGATGCGGTGCAGGCACAGGACCGCCCCCAGCAGCAGCACGCCCAGCGCGATCTGCTCGAAAATCATTCGAAGATCCTCCTCAGCAGCCGCTCGAACCGCCCGCAGATCTCGGCCGTCCGTTTGCGGGCGTCGTCGGTGTCGATGTTGATCCAGTGCACGTAGAAGTCCTGGCCGTCGATGTCCACGGTCAGCGTCCCGGGCGTGAGGGTGATGCTGTTGGCGAGGAAGGTCTTGGCCATGTCGCCGGTGAGGGTGGTGCGGACCTTGACGATGCCGGGGCGGATGGGCACGTCGGGGTGGAGCACACGCAGGGCGACGTCAAGGTTCGCCCGAATGCAGTGGTAGAAGAAGTACGGCAGGTAGAGCAGGCCGAACAGCCAGCGCCGCGGGTCGAGCAGCTTGTGCAGCGGGTCGGGGAAGATATCGCCAAGGAACGTCGCCACCAGCAGCGCGAAGAACGCCCCCGCGCCCAGCACCGCCGGCTCTACCGACCAGAACAGCAGCAGCCACAGCCCGAACACCAGAATCAGGCACATGAACCACTTCATGGCAGCACTCCCAACAGGGCGTCGCCGGCCGGGCCGAACAGCCGGTCTCGCAGCGGCACCATCGCCAGTCCCGCCAGCAGGCACACGGCCGCCAGAATGGCGAGCGCCACGCACATGAGCGCCGGCGCCTCCCGGACGGTCCCGGCGGCAGGCCCTGCGGTTTCCGCGTGCGGTTGGCCCTCGAGGGCGTATCGCTGGACCTTGATGAAACTTAGCAGCGTCATCAGGGCGACCAGCACCGCCAGCGCCGCGAGGACCGGATGCCCCGCGAGCACGAGGGCCACAATGATGATGAGCTTGGAAAAGAACCCGTTGAAGGGCGGCACGCCCGCGATGGACAGCGCCCCCACACGGCAGCAGAAGCTGGTCACCGGCATGCGGCGGGCGAGGCCGCCGAGCTCCTTAAGTTGCCGCGAGCCCGCCTGCTGCTCGATCGATCCGCTCGACAGGAACAGCAAGCTTTTGAACGCCGCGTGGTTGAACAGGTGGAACAGCCCGCCGAACAGGCAGAGCTGGGCGATCCATCGCTCGCCGCCGCCGGCGGTCACGCCCGCGGCCGCCCCGAGCGCCAGTACCACGTATCCCATTTGCGAGATGCTGTGATACGCCAGGAGGCGCTTGAAGTCCCATTGCCCGACGGCGAGGAACACACCGATCACCATCGAAGCGGTGCCGAGGGCCATCAGAACATTCGCGTAGGGGATGGTCGGGCCGAGCACGTTGAACACGATCCGCGCCAAAGCATAAACTCCCGACGCCTTGATGAGCACGCCCGACAGCATCGCCGAGATCGGCGCGGGTGCCGAGGGGTGGGCGTCCGGCAGCCAAGCGTGGAAGGGGACCATCGCGGCCTTGAGGGCCAACCCGCCCAGCAGCGCCGCGGCCGCCAGCAGCACGGCCGGGCTGCCCGAGACGGGCTGAATCGCCTCGTGCACCATCGCCATGTTCAGGTGTCCGGTGACGGAATACAGGATGGTGACGCCCAGCAGGATGAAGGCCGAGCCGATGGTGCCGAGGACGAGGTACTTGAACGATGCCTCGAGTTCTTCCGCTTCGCAGCCGAAGCCGACGAGGGCGTACGACGCGATGGCGGCGACCTCGAGGAACACGAACAGGTTGAAGAGGTCCCCCGCCAGGACCACCGCGTTCATCGCTCCCGTCATCAGCAGGAACAGGGCGTCGAACAGCCAGGGCGACGTGAAGCGCCGCATGTATGCCCCGGCGAAGATGATCGCTGTCAGCGCGATGAGGTTGATCGTCAAGAGCATCAACTGCGACAGCCCGTCGCAGACCAGCTCAATGCCGAGCGTCTTGCCGGCTCCCCAGCCGCCGATGAACAGGCGCATGGGGCCGAGCCCGAGCGTGGCGGCCGCGAGGACGAGGTTCACCAGCACAGCCGCCACGGCGAGCGTGGTCGTCAGCCGTCCCAGCCGCGGCACGTGCGCGACGATGACGACGCCGAACGCAACGCCCAACGGCAGCGCCACCAGCAGCGGAAGGATCGCCTGCATCTCTAGCCTTTCAGCCTGCGGATCTTGCTCATGTCGAACGTGCCATACTTCTCGTGCAGCCGGACCGCGAGCGCGACCATCAGCGCTGTCAGGCCCAGCCCAATGACGATGCTCGTCAGCACCATCGCCTGGGGCAGCGGATCAACGCTCCGGGCGGCGAACTCGGCCGGCGACTGCCCCGGCGCGCGGATCGGCGCCGCCCCGCCCGTACGGTAGCCCACCAGCACCAGCAGCAGGTTGACCGCGTAGTCCAGGATCAGCAGCCCCAGGATGATCTTGATGATGTTCTTCTTGGCGACGACGGCGTAGAGCCCCACCAGCAGCACCGCCAGCGCCATCAGGTAGATCGCAACGCCCATGTCAGACCTCCGTCCTTCCCGCGGCCGGGCCGAGCCGCCGCCACGCCGCCAGGGCGAGGAATGCGCCCGCCAGCCCCGCGCCTACCTTGACCAGGATGGCGAGGTTCGCCAGGGGAATCATCCCACCGGAGACCAGCTCGTGCAGGCGCCCGACGGGCAGGAAGTTCACAAAGAAGCCGCCCACGAAGTAGCCCAGCACCGCCACGACGAGGAACCCCATCGCGCCGGCAGCGTCCCAGGTGTGGCAGGTCCGCTCGGTGACCAGGGCGCTCGCGGCCCGTCGCCCGAAGGCGAGCACCACCAGCACGGCGGCGGCCGCGAGGATCACGCCGCCGGCGAACCCGCCGCCCGGCGAGACGTGCCCGGTCAGCGCTACGTACACGCCGAACACGGCGATGAAGCCCGTGATCAGCCGGGCCGTGCTGCGGACGACCAGCGTCATGCCTTCGTGTTCCGGCGTGCCGTTCATGCCTCGTCCTCCTTCGCTTCTGATTTCCGCCGCCCGACGCGGCGGAGGATCACGTACGCGCCCAGGACGGACACGAAGATCACCGTCGCCTCGCCGAGCGTGTCGTAGGCGCGGTAATCGAGCAGGACGGCCATCACGGCATTGGCGGCGCCGGTTTCCTCGGCGGCTTTGGCCACGTAGTCGGCGCTGACGGGCCTGGGCTCCGCGTCCGCCTGGACGAACTTCGGCTCGCCGAAGGCCGGAATCGTCCCGGGCGTGCGCTCGCCGCGGACGGCGCCCATGCCGCCGATGGCGAAGAACGTGACTGCCAGAATTATCCCGCCCGCCAGCAGCGCCGTCGCCGTCCGCAGGGCATCGCGCGGCTCGGTGACGGAGGTGTCGTCCCGCCGCAGCACCACGCGGACGAGCAGCACCAGCGCGATGACCTCGACGACCACCTGCGTGATGGCGAGGTCCGGCGCCCCCAGCAGCAGGTCGATGACCGACAGGGCGAAGCCGGCCGCCCCGACGCTGATCACGGCGCTCAGCAGGTCCTTCGCCTCCACCGCGATCAGCGACGCCAGGAGCATGAACCCCAGCAGCGCCACGATAAACAACTCGATGCCCATGTCGTCACCCTGTGCTCAGCAGCAGATAAACCAGCGTCGCGGTCAGCCCCAGCAGGACCCACGCCACGTACAGGCTGATCAGCCCCGTGTGCCGTCGGCGGAGGACCTCGACGAACGTGTGCCCGTGCCGCCCCGCCCAGTGGTACGCGTCGAGCGCGCCCGCCTGGCCGTGCTTGAGCAGCGGGCCGATGAGCGGCACGCGCGACAGCGTCTCGTAGAAGTGCGTGCCGGGGATGCGAAACCGCTCCGCGGCCATCCCGTCGCGATACGGGCGGCCGGGTCCCGCGGGCGCGCCCGCCGGGGCCGGCACCTCGCCCGCCAGGAAGGGCCGCACCACGCGAAGGTTGCGGCCCACCGACGAAACCAGAAGAAATGCCAGCCCGAGCGCGATGCCGATGAGGATGAGTCCCGTCGCCTGCGTGGGGCTCCACAGGCCGATGGGCCCGGTGACCACGCCGCCCGCGGCCGCATAGACGGGCTCGCCCGTCATCGGTGCGTCCGAAAGGGCGGGGCGCAGGACGTAGTCGATGCCGAGTTGCGGCCACAGCCCGAGCAGCACACAGGCGGCCGCGAGGATCACGATGGGCGCCGACAGCAGAACGCTTCCGCGGCGGGGTGGGCGGCGTCTCGCGTCGTCGCCGGCGGGCGCGGGCGAGAGGAACGCGGCGTACAGGGCTTTGACGACGGCGGCGAGCGTCAGGGCGCTGCCGAAGACCGCGACGACCAGCAGCGTGGTCGCCAGTCCGGGGGTGGAGACCTCCATCGCACCCTGGTAGACGAGCCACTTGCTGACGAACCCGTTGATGGGCGGCACGCCGGCGATGGCGGCGGCAGCGACCAGCCCCGCGACGAACGTGATTGGCATGGCCCGCGCGAGCCCGCCGAGTTGATCGAGTTCGTCCGTCCCGCCCGCACGGCGGATGGCGCCGCCTATCAGGAACAGCAGGCTGCTATAGAGGGCGCAGTTGCCCATGTGGAACAGCCCGCCAATCACACCGAGCACCGTGCCTGTTCCCAGCCCGATCAGCATGTATCCGACCTGGGCGACGGTCAGGTAGGCGATCAGCCGGCTGAGCCTCCGTTGGGTCATCGCCATCAACGCGGCCGAGACGATGGTCACCGCCCCGACGATCATCAGCGCGAGCTGCATCGGCCATGACGGTGCGAACATCCGCAGCGTGACGACGGCGATCAGGTAAATGCCGAGGAGCTTATCGACCGCGGCCGGCAACAGGGCCATCGCCGGGGCGGGGGCGTTCTCGGCGGCTGCGGGAATCCACGAATGCAGCGGAACGGCGCCGGCCTTGGCGAGCGCTGCGACGAGGATCAGCGCGTAGATGGGGTACCCGAGCCCGCCGAGTTCGGCGACGCTGCGCGCCCCGGCCGTCAGCGAAAGGTTGTCGGCCCCGCCGGGCCGGGCCAGCAGCAGCGCGACGGCCATCAGCAGGCACGCATCCGCGAAGCCGAGCATGCCGTATGCCTTGGCCGCCCCGGCCCGCGCGTCGCCGCGCCCCTGGTTGACCATCAAAAACAGCATCAGCGTAACGATCTCCCACCCCACGAGCAGCACCAGCAGGTCACCCGCCAGCGCCACGATGCACGCCCCGCCCAGCGCCCAGATGACGTACGCGTGGAACTTGCCCTCCCAGTAGTGCCCGGCCATCGAGCGGTAGGCGTACACGGCGACGAGCAGGGCGAACCCCGCGGCCGCGAACATCACCACCATGCCGAGCGTCGTCTGGGCGAGCTCCACGCGAAGTTGAAGTCCCCCGCCCAGATCCGCCCAAACGCGCGAGAAGGTGACGCCCTTGGACTGCACGATGACGACGCCGGCGACGATGACCAGCGTGGCCGCGGCGGCCGACAGCGCCTTGCACACCAGCGGCGACCAGCGCGAGAAGACGTACGCGATCGCCCCGATCAGCAACACGAACGCGATGGGCAGCACCAGCGGATGCAGAAGGATGTCCAGCGCCTCATCCATGTCTTACCAGTCCTTGAGGATCGCTCGGCCGCCGGCTTCGAGCATGTGCTTCGTCTTCTCCTGCGAGATACGCACGAGCTCGCCGAAGTTGAGCAGCGGCTTCCGCGTGTCGGCATCGACGGCGACACACATCCGCTCCGTGCAGGAGTAGCAGGGATCGACGCTCGCCAGCGTGATGGCGACGTCGGGGATCTGCGCCCCGATGCAGCTCGCCTTGAACGTCGGCACGTTGTTGAAGCTCGGGGCGCGGACCTTGTGGCGAACGGGACGGTTGGTGCCGTCGGATCGGACGTAGTGGAACGTCTCGCCGCGCGGGGCCTCCACGTGGCCGACGCCCTCGCCGGGCGGGATCTCCTCGACGTTCGCGTCGATGGGGCCGCCGCCGTCCCTCAGCAGCGCCTGGCAGCACTGGCGGATGATCGTGGCCGCCTCGAAGCACTCCAGCAGCCGCACCACGGCTTTGCCGAGCACGTCGCCATCGGGCGCGGTGCACACGTCCCAATCGACGTCCGCGTACGCCGCGTACGGGTCATCGCGCCGCACGTCGATCGGGATCCCACTGCCGCGGACCGTCGGCCCCAGGGCGCCGTAGAGCTTGGCGTCTTCGGGGGTCAGGACGCCCACGTTCTCCAGGCGCGCGTGCAGGACGGGGTCGTCGAGCACGGCCTTGGTGAGCATGTCGAGCGGCTTGCGAAGCTCGTCGCAGACTTGGTCGATTCGCTTGAGCTGCTCGTCGGTCATGTCGCGGCGGACGCCGCCGATCTTGCAGTTGGCGTAGTTGACGCGGCTACCGGTGGCGGTCTCGAGCACGTCCATGACCGGCTCGCGGTATTTCCAGGCCCACATGAACACGGTGTTGTAGCCGAGGAAATGTCCCGCCAGCCCCGCCCACAGCAGGTGCGAGTGAATGCGCTCGAGTTCGTTGACGATGGTTCGCAGGTAGAGCGCTCGCCGGGGCACATCGACCTGGGCGATCTCCTCGACCGCCTGGATGTACGCCAGCGGGTGGCTCGCCGAGCAGATGCCGCACACCCGCTCGACGACGAACGGCACCTGGTCGAACGTCTTCGACTCGTCGAGCTTCTCGATGCCGCGGTGGTTGTAGCTGATCCGCACATCGACATCGACGACGGTCTCGCCCTCGACGGTCAGTTGGAAGAACTCCGCCTCCTCCTGGAGCGGGTGGAACGGCCCGATGTTCACGCAACTGCGGTGGCTCATGGCGTTTCTCCCTCCGGCCGCACGTCCGGCGGCGTCTGGTTCGGCGGCAGCGGCGGGCGGTCGAGCACCTGGTCGAAATCCTTCCGCAGCGGGTACACGCCCTCCGGCCAGGAATCGTCCAGGATCAGCCGCCGCATGTCGGGGTGCCCGCGGAAACTCGCCCCGAGCAGGTCGTGGATCTCGCGCTCGATCCAGTTGGCGGCCGGCACGGCATTCGCGATGGACTCGACGGTCAGTGACGGGCGCTCGGCCAGCACCTTGAGCGTCACGACCACGCCCTGCGGCTCGAACGCCCAGTGGTAGAGGATGTCGATGCCGTCGCGGGCGTCGATGCCGGTGGCCGTCGCCAGCCGGCAGCCGTCCATGGCGATCATCTTCTCGGCGACTTCCACGGTCCGCGCCGGGTCGATGCGGGCGAATCCTCGGCGGGGCTCGCACTGCTCGACCTCCGTCACCGCGTCGCCGAGCTTCTCCAGTACCTCGCCGACGAAGCCCATCAGCTGGATTTCGGTCAACGTGTCAGCAACACTCATCGCAGCACTCCACTTCCGCCTCAAAGCGTCTTGAGGTAATTCATCCCCTTCACGGCCGCGTCAATCATCGCCTCGGGCTTTGGCGGGCAGCCGGGTACGTACAGGATGACGGCGTTCGGATCGACCGCCTTGATGGCCGCGTCCACGCCCGCGCCCATGTGGTACGCCTCCGTGAAGATGCCCTGGGCGAGCGCACAGGAGCCGATGGCGAGGACAACGCAGGGCTTGGCGGTTTGCATGTAGACTTCCTGCAGCCGCGGCTGGGCCTGTCGCGTGCATGTGCCCGTCACGGCCAGCACGTCGGCGTGGCGGGGCGAGCCGACGAGGATCATCCCGAAGCGCTCGATGTCGTACCGCGGCGTGAGCAGCTCGAGCACTTCGATATCGCAGTTGTTGCACGCGCCCGTGTTCACGTGATAGACCCACAGCGACTTCGGCAGCGCCCGCTTGAACAGTGTCCCTAGAGCCATGCCAGTCCCTCCGTTCGCCCCACGATCGCCAGGACGACCGCCAGCGCCGCCAGCGGCGCGACGCCGAACCAGAAGAAGCGCATCGTCTGGTCAATCCGCAGCCGCGGGTTCGTGTTCCGGACCAATGTGACCAGCGCCACCAGTAGCACGTACTTGCCCGCGAAGGTGAGGTAGCCGATCGGCCGTGGGTCGAGGCCGCCCCAGAACAGCACGATCAACAGCAGCGGCAGCAGCGCCAGAAGCATCGCCCGAGTCATCAGCCAGCAGGCGAGCGACGGCCCCGAATACTCGACGTACACGCCCGACATGATCTCGCACTCGGCCTCGGCGAGGTCGAACGGCACCTGCCCGAGCTTGGCCTGCATGCACAAGACGGCGACGACGAGCGCCAGCACGCCCGAGACGCTGTAGAGCACCGGCGCGTCCGCCTGGGCGGCGATGATCCCCTCCAGCCGTAGCGTCCAGCCGCTCTTGGCCACGGCCACCAGCACCGCCAACAGCAGCGGAAGCTCGTACGCCAGCAGCAGCTTCATTTCGCGGGCCGCCCCCACGGCCGCGTGCGGGTTCCCGCTGGAGGCCGCCCCCAGCATCGTCATCAGCGCCGGAATCATCAGCAGATAGATGACGACGATGAGGTCCCCGACGAACAGGCCATTGGGCCCCACGGCCGCGTGCCAGAGGACGGCTGCCGCCACGCCGGCCGCCGACAGCGCCACCAGCGGGGCGAGCAGGAACCCCGTGCCGCGGGCATTGGCGGGCAGGAGCGTTTCCTTGCCCATGAGCTTGAGGATATCCGCCACGGGCTGGTACCACGGTGGGCCGACCCGCCACTGGACGAGCGCGGTGACCTTGCGGTCCACCCACTTAAAGACGAGCCCGAGGACAAGCGTCCCTGCGGCCGCCATGATGAAGATGACTACGCTCCAGCCCATTCGTTCACCTTCGCTTGAAGGGGTCGTCGCCGGTGGTCCGCCCGCCGAGCACCTCGAGGCCGAGTTGGTCGGCCTCGTGCTCATCGGCGAAGGCCAGCGCCCCAGTGGGGCACGCGGCGACGCAGCGCGGGACGGCGTCTCCGTTGCCTTCGACGAGGCGGTCTTCGCACAAGTCGCATTTGGGCATGCCGTGGCCGGAGATGCGGTCGGTGCTGCGATAGCCCGCCGGGGCGCCGGCCGCGGGGTTGTCCGGCGTTGGCAGCACGCCGAACGGGCACGCGCGGGCGCACGACCCGCATCCGATGCACTTGAACAGCCGGCGGCGGACGACGCCGTTGTCGTCGCGGATCATCGCCTCGACGGGGCAGGCCTCCACGCACGCGGCGCTTTTGCACTGGCGGCAGAGGACCGGCAACAGGGCCGCGCCGGAGCATGCCGAGCCGACCACCGGCATGTTGCCGTGTGTGTAGTAGCAGGCCGCCGCGCAACTGCGGCACTCGACGCACCGGTCCATGTCGATCAGGATCCGCTTCCGTATGACCGGCTCGGTCTGTGTCTGCGTCTGGGCGTCCATGTCAGTGTTCCAGGGAGATCGGGTTTCGTTGCGTTGCGTGCGGGGCGTCGGCGCGGCAGGGGATCAGGCTTCGTACAGGCGGGTGCCCTTCGGGCAGGACCACGCGCCCGGCTGGCAGTTCCGGCGCCACGCGGACGCGGACCTGAACGACCCGGCCGTCTGAGGTCACCGTCGCCGGCGCGAGGTGCTTGAGCCCCGCGGCCGCGGCGTCCTCGGGCGAGACGGTTAACTCGGGCAGCGCCTCGGCGGCCGACAGCCACGAGCTGTGACCGGTCAAGGCGCCGCTTCCCGCGCGGGCGGCTTGCCGACAGGCGAGGAGCATTATGCCGTCGGCCGTCGGCGTGGGCGATCGCTGGGGCGGCTCGGGGGCGATGCGCTGCGTCAGGTCGGGCAACTTGGCGGGCGCGGGGCGCGCCACGCCGGCTGCCGACGCGAGCGCCGCGACCACCTGCGCTGGCCTCATCACACCCGCCGGCGGCGACAGCAGCGGCGAGACTCGTGTAATCGTCTTCTGATTAAGGAGATATGTGCCTTCAAGTTCGCTGGACATGGCAGCGGGCAGGATGACCTCGGCGAGTTCCGTGGTGGCGTTTGGCAGCGCGGCCGCCGCAGCGAAGGCCCGGGCCTCGCCGCGCCCCGTGATGCCCACGGGGTCGCACCCGACGGCCACGCGAACGCGGGACGTGTCGGCCAGCGACTCCGCAAGCGTGCGGGCACCGAAGGCGTGGCCGACTCGCAGCGCCGCCAAGGCGTTGGCTCCGACCGTCTGCGGCGCCACGCCGCCGCCTTTGGCCTCGGCGAGCTCTCCGGCGAGGTAGCCGACCTGTCGCCAGTCGGCGTCGCGCGCGTACTCGGCCGCCAGCAGAACGCCCAGTCGCGTGCAGTCTGTGATTGCCCGCCCCGCCGTCTGCGCCGACGGGTCGTCCACATCGGGTGGTTCGACCTCGGCGCCGGCCGCCTTCGCGACGGCGCGAAGGGCGTCGGCCTCGCCGCCGGGCGCTACGTCCACGTGATGCGTGGCGAACTTGATGGCCGTGCCGGCCGCCGGGTCGATTGCCACCACCGGCGTGCGGCGGTTCTCCTGCCGCCGGTCGAGCACCCCGCGGGCGCAGCGAGGATTCGCGGCGAAGGCATCGCCCACGATCACGAAGCCGTCGCACGTCGCGAGTTCCTCATCCGCGAGGTACTCTGCGCCGCTCGCCTCGGTGCCCAGCAGCAGTTGCTCATCCGTTGGCTCGAGGACGAAGCTGATCGCCGCATCGTCCCATGCCCTGCACCACGCGGCCGCCTTGGCCATTTGCTCGGCCGGCACGTTGCCGTCGAGCAGGATGGACACGCCTTTGCCGCTCGCGGCGGAAAGGATCGTCCGCATGGCCACGTTGAGGTCCGTTGCGTGGCAACCGCGGGCCGCCCGAAGCGCCGGATACAGGATCCGCCTTCGATGCGTCATCAACTCGACGAGCGCGCTGCCCCGCGGGCAGCAGCCGCGGCCTGCCTCGCGAGGCACGTCGACCCGCCAGGTGCCGGGGCCGGTTCGTACGGCTTCGACCTCGCACCCGGCGGGGCAGAGCGTGCAACGCGAGACGGCGCTCGGCGGGTCAGAAGACATTCGGGTAGTCCTTGATCTTCGCGTAGTTCATGTCCGGGCCGTCCTTGCACAGGTAGTACGGCCCGATGTTGCACCGCCCGCACAGGCCCATTCCGCAGCTCATCCGCCGGTTCATTGACAGGTAGATCTGCTCCGGGGCGAGCCCCTCGTCGAGCAGCGCAAACGTGGTGAACTTGAGCATGATGCTCGGCCCGCAGACGAAGGCGAGGCAGTTGGCCTTGTCCACGTCGAGGCCCTTGAGCAGCGTAGTGACGACGCCCACGCGGCCGTCCCAGCCTTCCTGGGGGTTGTCGATCGTGGCCGCAAAATCGACGTTCGGCGGCTCGGCCCATCGTTGCCATTCGCTGCGGTAGAGCAGCTCTTCCGTGCACCGGGCGCCGTAGCGGATGCTGAGCCGCTTGACGGAATCGATCCGCGACAGCAGGGCGAGAATCAGCGCCCGCAGCGGCGCCAGCCCCACGCCGCCGCCGACGACGAGGATGTCCTTGCCCTCGGTCTTCTCGAGCGGATAGCCCTTGCCGAACGGCCCGCGAAGAGCGAGGGTCTGGCCCGGCTCGCAGGCGTGGAGCCGGTCGGTGACGGTGCCGGTCCGCAGGACCGTGATCGCGAGGCGCTCAGGCTCCAGCGGCGAACTTGACGGGGTGAATGGCGCTTCGCCCACGCCCGGCAGCGTCAACTGCACGAACTGCCCTGCGCGGAACGGCATCGGCTCGCCCGGGCGGACCACCAGCGTCTTGATCGTCGGCGTTTCGGCGATCACCTCCGAAAGCGGCGCGGGCGACGGAACGTACGGGTTCTTCGCGATCATGCCGTGCCCTCCCGCGCCAGCGTCGAGACGACCTCGCGCAGGTCGATCCCGCCCAGGCACGCGTCGATGCATCGCCCGCAGCCGACGCACCCGAGGCGGCCCACCTGCTCGGGCGCGTAGGCGAACTTGTGGAGCACGCGGTTGGCGAGCCGACTCGATAGCCGCGGCCGCGGAGAGAGCTTCATCCGAACGCCGCCTGCCATCCGGTGATACGTGCTCAGCAGGCAACTGTCCCACGTGCGAACGCGCTCGAATTGCTCCGGACCCAGCGCCTGGTCGTAGAGGTAGAAGCAGTAGCAGGTGGGGCAGACGTTGGTGCAGGCCGCGCACTCAACGCAATCGGCGGCGAACCGCTGCCAAGCCTCGTCGTCGCCTTGGGGCAGGGGCGGCTGGTGGGTATCGTCCGCCAGCGGCGGTCCGCCCGGCGCGAACGGTTTGTTCTGCTCGTTGACGCGGGTGGTCATCAACTGCCGGGCCTCTTCGCGCCGCTCAAGCTGCTCGGCCGTGGCCTCGGGGGCGTCGAGGCCGGCGAGCAGGTCCCTTCCCCTGTCGGTGGCGACCTCGACAAGCCAGCCGCCCTCGACCGACGAGAGGTTCACGTCGAAGGCCTCGGTCGGGTAGGGCTGCCCGCCGACGAGGGTGCAGAAGCACGACTCGGCGCAGTCGACGCAGTCGCACGAGACGATCGTCGTCGCGTTGCGTCGCTCCCGGTACGTCGGGTCGGCGAACTCACCTTCGAGCAGCACCTGGTCGAGGTATGCCCGCGCCCGCAGCTCGCACGCGCGAACGCCGAATAGGACGACGGGGCGCGTTCGCGTGGCGACGGCCGTGCCGCCTTCGGCTGTTCCGTATTGCCCGACGGACTCGGCCGCCGGCATGTAAAGGGCCTTGGGGCTCTGGGCCGCGCGCGGGCGGAGCAGGGCGTCGGGGTCGATCGTGGCGTCCGGCTCGAGGGGTGCAAGCCAGGGCAGGCCGCTTGCGGTGGACTGGGGGGCGAAGAGGGCGTATTCCCGCGTTCGGTCGGGGAGTCGGACGAACTCCTCGTTTCGCACGAAGTAGGCGGTCATGACCGGCGTCTCCGCTGAGCCTGCCTGCCGGTGGCAGGGCGGAACACGAATTGGCGGCGCGGAACCGACGCTCACCCGAACCGATGAAATGGAACCGGTGCCTACGCCCGCTCGGCGAAGGCAGAAGAAGATGACAAAGCCGCCCGGAACGGATTGGGGCAGGCGACAGAACCGACACTACAAGACGTGCGCGGGCGAAATCAAGAACTTCGTGTTTTTTTTCACGAAGTCGGCTGGCGCAGCTTGGGCCACAGAGGAACACGGATGAACGTGGGGGAAGAAGCCGGGCGGATTCCGGGGGCAACGCACCCCGTTTCCTCCTGGGCTTCAACCGGGGTCGGCGTTCATCCCCGCGACAGGCCGTTGCGGCGGGGCGGGGCGCCGCCTATACTGCGAGCGTTCCGGGCGGGCGTCTGGGTTCCGCCGACGGGACGTGGAGAGTGTCGATGGCCAAGCGAATTCTCATCGTGGATGATGACGAAGACTTCCGGATGGCGACGGACCTGATCCTCGCCGGCAGCGGGTACGAGGTCCTCCAGGCCGGCAACGGCACCGAGGCCGAGCAGGTCCTCGCCGAGAAAGGCGCCGACCTCATCCTGCTCGACGTGATGATGGATACCGACACCGAGGGTTTCCACCTCGCGTACAAGCTTCGGAAGGATCCAAAGCACAGGGACGTCCCCATCATCATCCTCACGTGCATTGAGGAGAAGACGGGTGAGACCATCGAGCCGGAGAAGTCCGGGGACTTTCTGCCCGTGCAGGCGTTCCTCCGCAAGCCGCTCGACGCCGAGGAACTCAAGGCCAAAGTTGCCGAACTGCTGGCCTCGTAGCGTTCCGGAGGGATGGCGCTCGCGGGGGTGCCGGTCCTTTGCCGGCCCGGTTTCGCGGGCTGCAAGCAGCCCGTGGCGCCCCAACCCGGTCGGCTGAGCGGCCGGCAGTTCGCAATCAACAATCCGTAGCTTGCCCGCCGAAGCCTTGGCGAAGGCGGGTGGCCAATCGACAATGAGTCCATGGCCGTCCTGATCGGCACGACATCCCGTCAGGTACTCACCGTCGCGAGGTGGATGCTCGCGGGACTCGTCGTCATTCTCGCCCTGACCGGCTGGTGGCCGACTTGGCGGGCGTGGGGGGCGCTGGCCGCCGGGCTCCTTGCCGTCTGGGCCCTTTGGCTCATCGGGCGTGCCAGCGCCGCCGACCGCGGCATTCCGGGGCACCCCGCGCACCTGGCGATGCTCGTCCCGGCCGTGATTCTACTGGTGCACCTTGCGCCGGCCGGGTTGGTCTCCGGCGACGAGGCAGCGGGGCTGCGCGGGGCGTTCGATCTGTCGATGATCTTCCAGTTGGCGCTGCTGTCGCTCGGGGTGCTGCTATCGCAAAGCCTGCTGCCGCGGGCGGCCCGCCACGCCGGGGTGTTGAGCGTGTGCGGCGCATCCGTGATCGCGGGTTCGCTGGCGGCCGTCGCGTGGGGGCCCTCCGAACACGCGGCCGGCGCCTTGACCCTGATGGGCTTCGCGGGCGTGGCCGTGTGGCTCGCGCCGCTGTGGGGCGGTATGCGAACAGATGTGGATGAACACCGTCCGCGAGGTGGACAAGTCGTCTGGGCGGCATTCTGCGTGGGGGTGGCCGTCTCGGGCGTGTCGGCGCTGGCGGTTATCGCGCCGTTCGAGGCGCTGCTGGCGGCCGGCGTTGCGGGGTTGGTGGTGTTCGTCGCGGGGCTGGTGTTTCCGCAGCGGCGGAAGTGGTTGTTGATCGCCGGGGGCGCACTGGCGGTCGCGGCGGCGGGCGCGGCGCGAGCGCTCGACGCGCCGCTGTTCACGCTCGACTGGCTGCCGACCTCGCTGTTCGGCGCGGGCGAACAGGCGCTGCGGGAGGTCTCGGCACGGGACACGGGACTGAAGGTGCTTGCGCGAGTGGTCGGCGGCGCGGGGACCGCGTGGCTGGTCGCGGGGCTGGCGGCCGGCGTGCTGTGGCGGTTGTGGCACGCCCGCAAGGGCCATTGGGGCGATCAGGGGCGGGCCATCGTCTGGACGACCGCGGCCGGGCTGGCGGCGTGCGCCTTGTTCAGCACGGGCGGGTTGTTCATCCCGTCCGTCTCGCTGGTCGCGGCGTTCACCTGGGGGTTGATGCCCGCCATGCTGGGCCGGCCCGCAAGGCAGCGCCCGGGGGCGATCGTGCTGGTCGTGTTGGTCGTGCTGATGGTGGTGCTCGGGCTGGCACGCGAGCATGGCTTGCTGGGCTGGGCGGTTCGGGCGTACCGTCTCGGCGACAATGCCCTGCATGCCGTCACCGGCTTCCTGCTGGCCATGGTGCTGGTGTGGCTGGTGGGGGCGACTCGCCTCTGGCGAGGGCTGGCGGCTATCGCGTTTGCGGCGCTGCTCGGCGGGGCCGGCGAGGTCGCGCAGTGGGCGCTGTCGCAGCGCACGGCGGAGTACTCCGACTGGCTGGCGCACGCGTGCGGGGCGCTCGCGGCGGCCGTGCCGTATCTACTTCTGATGGGCGCACGCGGCTGCGAGTCGCCGGACTTGTCGTACCGCTGAACCACGGAGGCCGGGCGGTCATTAAGGGGTTGACGGGGTCACTTGCCAGTTGGTCTGGCGAGCGCCGGCGAGACACGCGGTCGCTCAGGGGTGGGCGACCGCGGATTTACCGGTTCATGAGTTCACGGGCTCGCCACGCCACGTTCGACCAGTTCGCACAGGATGTGATAGGGGACGGCGTGCGCCTCCTGGATGCGGGGCGTATGGCGCGAGGGCACGTCGAGCAGCACGTCGGCATGCGCTGCACAGTTGCCGCCCCCCTCGCCGGTCAGCGCGATCGTCCGCAGCCCCAGCTCGCGCGCCTTCGCCAGCGCTGCCACAATGTTGGGCGACCGCCCCGACGTGCTGATGCCGATCGCCACGTCGCCGGCCGTCGCGTTCGCCTCGAGTTCGCGGGCGAACGCCGCCTCGAATGCGTAGTCGTTCGCCAGCGAGGTCACCAGGGCCGTGTTTGCCCCCAGCGCCTGCGCCTTCAGCGGGCGACGCTCCAGCAGGAACCGACCCGCCAGTTCGCCCACGATGTGCTGGGCGTCCGCGGCCGAACCACCGTTGCCGAACGCGAACACGCCGTGCCCGGCGCGATACGCCTCGACAATCAACGCGGCCGCCCGTGCGACGTCGTCGGCCGTGCGGTCGCGCGCCGCTGCGGTCGTCGCCAGCGATTCATCAAACAGCCTGCGGATGTCATCATGCATGGTCGAATCCTGAACGCCCGAGCCCAGCCTAGCGAGGAGAAGCGCGTAGCGTCAATGCCCGGCCCCGGCGGGTGAGGGGGTCGTCGTCGCCTCGTCGGAGGTCCGTTCCGTGGTGACGCCGAGGGCCTTGAGGTCGTCCAGTCCGCCGGGGGTGACGAACAGCACTTGCTTGAAGCCCAGTGCCGACAGGCTCTCGGCCAGACGCGCGCACTGTTCGCCCAGCCTGCAGTACAGGAGATATCGCCCGCCCCGGTCGAACGTCGCGAGCCGGCGCTCCAACTCGGCCGGCCAGATCTTCGGAGACAGGTGAATCGCCCCCGCCACGCGCTCGGCCGCGTAGTCCTCCGGCGCCCGCGCATCGAGGATAGTCAGGTTGCCCGCGGCTTTCCCAATCAACTCGGCCGCTTGAGCGGGCGTGAGCTTGCGCGGCGGAGCCGCCGTCTGATCCGCCTGAGCGGGCCCTTCAGGCCCGTCGGCCTTGTCGCCGTCGCCCCCGCAGCCCGCGCCCGCCGCCACCACCGCGGCGAGCGCGTACGCAACAGCCCGTCCAGGTCGGTTCCACAACGACACGTCCGGCCCTCAGCCCGGCTACATCGAAGGCGGCGGTTGCGGCGCTTGGGGTTTCTTCTTCAGCACGGCTACCAGGATTACCACCAGCAGGATGAGCACCACCGCGGCGCCGATGACGATGAAGATCCAGATCGGCAGGCCGCCGGTGACCTCGAACTTGCCGGGGGTCTTCTCGGCGACGAGCATTTGGGACAGGTCGGCCTTGTTGACTTCGACGTAGTCGGGGACGACCTCGCACGTGTTGCCTTTTTCGCCGATGACCTTGAAGTGCGCGACGATGAGTTCGCCCTCGTCGGCGTCCAGGCCGGTTGTCGAGACGAGCGAGACGCCCAGCGCGCCTTCCGTCTCGTCGTTCGACTGCACCATCGCGTCCCCCGCCGCCGCGCCCGGCTCCACCTTCACCGGGTCCAGCACCTTCGCGTCGAACGTCAGCCGGATATCCACGCTGGCGGCGCCCTTGACGCCCGTCACCTGAACGGGGATCGCCACTTCGCTCTCGGGGCTGCCCGATTCGGAAGCGACCTGAACGGTGACTTCCGCCAGCGCGACGGCGGGAAGCAGCGCGACCGCCAGCAGGGCGACCGTCCACACGGGGACGCGGGCTTTCGTGCTCATAGCTTTCATATCGCTTCACCTCTTCCTTGTGCGGGTCAGTTGCCGCCTCGCCGCTGGTAGCGGTAGTATACCTCGAGGCAAAGGGAACAGAGGGCGGTCTGTCCGACGCGTCCCCAGTTCGAGCTGTACTCGCCTCGGGGGTCCCACGAGCCGTCCTCGTCGCCGCCCTTCCGCTGGTTTTCCGTGATGGCCTTCTTCATCGCGTCGTTCCACGTCCACCACTGGTCCCCGCCGTGCTGGAACGACGCCAGCGTGCCATAGTACCAGTAGTATAGGTCGCAGCGGTTCCAGTCGGGCGTGCCGCCCTTGTTGGCGTAGTACGCGATGCTCGAGGCGACGTCGCGCCCGTTGGTGTAAATCCGCGACAAGGCCCCGATCGCCGCTCGACGCGGTGTTGGAGCGCTCGCGGCCGTGTAGCCGTAGGCGATGCCGTCCGTCGTCTCGACCCGCACGTTGTCGAGGAATCGCGCGGCGCCCTGGAGCACGCCGCCCTGGACGCCGAGCGACGCGAGCTGGCACGCGTGCAACTGCATGATGTACCAGCCCGTCACCGACAGGTCGCCCGCCTGCTTCGGGTTGTACCGCCACGCGACCACGCCTTCCTGGTTGTAGGCGTGCTCATTGACTGAGTACGCCATCGCGTTGCGGGCGGCCGCCACGGTGCGAGGTACCTTCGCCATCGCCGCCGCCTCCGCCAGCGCCATACCGGCGATCGCGTGCGAGTATCCCTTGTAGCTCCAACTGTTGGTGTCGGACGGGCTGTACACCAAGCCGTTGGCCTGTTGCTGCTTCACCAGCCAATCGACCGCCCGCTTGACGGTGTCCTGATATTTCCCGCCGACCTCGCTGTTTCCGTGGCCGAGGAAGGTCAGCGTCGCCAGGGCCGTCACGGCCGTGTCATGGCTGCTGCCGCCGTACTTGCGGCAGTCCCAGTGACCGTCCGGCTCCTGGTGCCTCGCCAGCCAGTTCATCCCGGCGGCGACGGCGTCTTCTGTCTGCTGGCTGCCGCCGTGCTGCTGCACCGCGTCCTGGATGTCCTCATCGTCGCGCTCGATGACCTCGCCGCCATTGCCGGGGTCGAGCACCGGCGCGGGCACGCACGAGCACTGCCCGGTGATCTGGGTCCGCGTGCCGGGCTTGCCACCCTGGGCAACCTGCTTGGCGGCCATGCGGAGAATCTCCGCCGCGTCCGTCGAGGTCACCCCCGCCTGCCCGTCCACGTTGCAGACGATTTTCGCCCGGGCCACGTCGATCCGCAGCGCCGCCAGTTCCGCCTCGCGGCCGACCGAGATCATCAGCGCGATCCACGCGTCCAGGGCCGTCACCCGGCCGTCCTGGTTCGGGTCGCCCGAGATCACGCCGCCCTCGTGCACGATGCACAGGCAGCCGTCGGCTGTCTGGACCATCAGGGGTTGTCCCTTGCCGTCGGCGGCCGCCGTGACCGTGATCTTCAGCAGCGTGTGCTGCCCCGGCTGGCCCACCGCACGGAAGGGCAGATACGCCAGCACTCCGAGTGGTACGCCGAGGGGGTTGCTTTGGGCGAACCCGATCCGCACGAGCCCCGGCGTGGCAGCGTTCGGCGCGAACAGGGCGTTGCGCACCAGGTTGCCGCGCGCCACCTGCCCGTTAATCTGCGCCACTTGCGGGTTGTACCGGATGTCCACGTTGATGTTGGACAGGTTCGCCGCGTTGTGCAGGAAGATCGGGATCAGTTGTGTGTCGCCGCGGATGACGTCGCGCCGCCCGCCGAGGACCTCCGGCTGGGCCGCCGCCACCGACGAAAGACACGCGATCAGCCCGGCTATCACGGCCATGCGGATATGCCGGGCCCGTTGCGAAGTGAGATGGAATCTCATGACGCTCGCGTCTCCTTTCGACATGCGCCGCCGACGTATCCTGAGCAGGCGTTCCGTTCCCGCCGGTCGTCGGCCGCTACGCCAAGTCGAACCTATGTGAGGTGCCTCAGGTGTTCGACCTATACCCCTGCACGGCGCCGAATGCAAGAAAAACCGCCAGACGTTTCGCGTCGCGCTGCACTCGCTTGCGAGCGGCCGCGCGTCCGCGTAGGCTCAGGCGCCAAGGAGCCGACATGAGCCGGAAACTCAACGTGCTGTTTCTTGTCGTGGACGACCTGCGTCCGCAGCTTGGCTGCTACGGTCGGTCACAGATGCACACGCCCCACATCGACGGCCTGGCCGACCGGGGCGTGGTGTTCGAGCGGGCATACTGCCAGGTGCCCGTCTGCGGCGCGACGCGCGCAAGCCTGCTGTCCGGCGTGCGCCCCACGCGCCGGCGATTCGTTGACTACAAGACCTGGCTCGACCATGATCTGCCCGGCGCGCTCACGCTGCCCCAATACTTCCGGGACCATGGCTACCGCACACACGCCTGCGGCAAGGTGTTTCACCACCTGCCCGACACGGCCGAGCGGAGCTGGTGCGAGATGCCCTTCATGCCCGACTGCGAGGGCACCTGGCGGAACTACCTGCTGCCCGAGAATCTCAAGTCGGACGTGTCGGAGGACCGCCGCGGCCCGGCCTACGAGAAGGCCGACGTGCCCGACAACGCCTATCGCGACGGGCAGATCGCCGACCGCGCTGTCGCCGAGCTGTCGCGGCTGTCCGGGCAAGAGGAGCCGTTCTTTCTCGCGGCTGGCTTCGTCAAGCCGCACCTGCCGTTCAACGCGCCCGCGAAATATTGGGACCTGTACCGCCATGACGACGTGCCGCTCGCGGGCAACGCATTCCGCCCGCAGGACGCCCCCGACGAGGCGATGCACAACTGGGGGGAACTCCGCAAGTACTTCGACATCCCGGCCGAGGGGCCCGTCCCCGACGAGATGGCCCGCAATCTCGTCCACGGCTACTATGCGGCCACGAGCTACACCGACGCCCAGGTCGGCCGGGTGCTCGCGCAGCTCGACGCGATTGGACTGCGCGAGAGCACCATCGTCGTCCTGTGGGGCGACCACGGCTGGCAGCTCGGCGAGCACGGGATGTGGTGCAAGCACTGCAACTTCCACACGTCACTGAACGCCCCGCTGATCGTCAGCGCCCCCGGCGTGCCCGGCGGGCGGCGGGCCCGCGGGCTCGTCGAGTTCCTCGACGTGTACCCCACACTGTGCGAACTCGCCGGCCTGCCGCGGTCGGAGCACCTCGACGGCGCCAGCCTGACGCCGCTGCTGACCGACCCCGCCCGACCGGGCAAGCCGGCCGTCTTCAGCCGGTACTTCGCCGGCGATTCCATCCGCACGGATCGCTACCTCTACACGGAGTGGGCGGACGACACCGGCGAGCAGACGGCCCGGATGCTATACGATCACGACCGCGACCCGGCCGAGAATGTCAACCTCGCCGAACGCGACGAATCCCGCGACACCGTCGCGGATCTGTCGCGCCGGCTTGCGGCCCTCCGCCCCTGACGCGCGGGCGGTCGCGACGACAGGAAGTGCCGTGATTCTGCCCGCTCGCCTCGCGAGCATTCGCAGCGAGGAGCGGTCAGTACGCCCTGCCGACCTCGAGCACGGTTGACGATGGCGATCCCCTCGGCCACGGCGAGGAAGATAACCCACTCCGCCCGCCGGCTTCTGATCGCGGCCACGAACGCGGCGACCGCACAGAGGGCCACCATGAAACCAGCCCCCTGCGCTCGTCCGAAATAGGGCTCCGGCGAATCGGACGGCTCGGTGGTGCTCTAGGGCGCTTGATGTGCAACGGCGTATCGGCAGTGGTACTCCACGGCCGTCTCGTAGAACCCCACGGCCAGCGCCAGCAGCGTCAGTCCGATCAGGATGTGCACCGTCCACATTGACACGCTCGCCCCTTCCACGGCGCCTATCCGCTACTCCGCCGCGGCAAGCAGTGCGGCGCCCGCCGAGGTCTGGGCCCGCCGCGTCATTCGTTCGCCTCCGTTGGCACGTCAGCAGAGCCGGTGTCGTACTCCCGGGGATCCGTCTCCGGCTGTCGATTCATCGCAGCCTTAGTCCTCTTTGCCCTCGCCTCAAGAACGCTTTCTCGCTGGAAGCGTACCCACCTTGGATCCCACTCCTCCCAGGAGAAGTAGAGCCTCAGATGGCGCCTTCCCGCCCAGCCACTGACTCGAAGGGCCCTTGCGCCTTCCACCGGTTCCACTTCGATGTGCAGTCCTCTGAGTCGGTCTGGCTCCGCGTCCTCGATATGGAGCTTGTCAGTCAATTCCCAAGACGTGATTCGGTAAACCATCGTGGGTTCGTCGTGATAGGTGACCGCAAGCAGACCCGTGCCGTCTTGGCGGAACACCGCCCTGTAGAAGGCCCAGCCTCCCACGGTTGCAGCCCAGGCGTCCGCCACTTCGTCAGGCTCGGGCGGCGGGATATTGCCGCCCTTCGTCAAACAGCCGCCGACGAAGCACGCCGCCAGCAAAAGCGTCGTCAACGACGCGACTCGGCTTATGTCATGTCGCTGACGCACCTGTTTCAGCTTCATCCCGCACGCCCCTTCCTCGGTCGGGATTCTACGCCCGGGGCGAAGTGGGGGCAATAGCTCGACGTCCTTGCCAAAGGCATTGCTTCGGGATGGCGTTGAGCTTTCGGCGTCAGGCCGTGGCGGGGGAGGAGGCGGCGTCGCTCGCGGGCGCGGGTGTGCGGGGGGCAGGCGCGGCGCCGGGCGCCGGCCCGGGTTCGTACTCGGGTACCACGCGGCGCAGGGCGGCGACGATGCGCTCGCGCTCGAGCGCGTTTCGCAGCCCCTCGAACTCGGCGACGCTGGCCTCGATGTCGGCGAACTCCACCCGACGGCACTGCCACACGCGGATCTTGGGGTGCACGGTCGGCTCGATGTTCTCGCCCTCGGTGCGGAGTTCCTCGAAGAGCTTCTCGCCGGGGCGGATGCCGGAGAACACCACGTCGATATCCTCGCCCGGCCGGAAGCCGCTCAGCGTGATCATCTGCCGCGCGAGGTCCACGATCTTCACCGGCTCGCCCATGTCAAGCAGGAAGATCTGCCCGCCTTCGCCCGTGGCGGCCGCCTGGAGCACAAGCTGCGACGCCTCCGGGATCGTCATGAAGTACCGCGTCATCTCCGGGTGCGTGACGGTGACCGGTCCGCCCGCCGCGATCTGCCGCCGGAACGTCGGCACCACCGAGCCGGCGGAGCCGAGGACGTTGCCGAAGCGGACGGCCTTGAACTGGGTGGGACAGCCGTCGCGGCCGTTAAGGGCCTGCGTGTACATCTCGGCGACGCGTTTGGTGGCGCCCATGACGGAGGAGGGATTGACGGCCTTGTCGGTGGAGATCATGACGAACTCGGCCGTGCCAAACTCGCAGGAGGCGTCGGCGACGGTCCGCGTGCCGAGGATGTTGTTCTTGACGGCCTCGCAGGGGTTTTGCTCCATGAGCGGAACGTGCTTGTGGGCAGCGGCGTGGATAACGACCTCGGGCCGGTGTTCGCGCCAGACTTCGCGGACACGGTCGCGATCCTCGATGTCGCAAATGCACGCGACGACGGGCAGGTCGGGGTCGTCGCGTCGGAGTTCGTTCCCGATGTCGAACAACGGGTTTTCCGCCTGCTCGACGAGGAGGAGCTTCGCCGGTTCGTACCGGCAGATCTGGCGGCACATCTCGGAGCCGATGCTGCCGCCGGCGCCGGTCACGAGTACTCGCCGACCGCGGAGGAAACGCCGGATGGCCGCGTCGTCGAGTTCGACGGCCTCGCGCCCGAGCAGGTCGTTGATCTCCACCGGGCGGATCTGCGAGACGGTGACGCGTCCGTCGATGAGGTCGCCGACGCCGGGCAGCGACTGGAACTTGAGCTTGGTGCCGCTGCACAACTCGATGACGTGACGAAGCTGCTTCTGCGTGGCGGAGGGGATGGCGATGATGATCTCATCGACGTTCTTGTCCTCGCAGATGCGGCGGATGTCGTTGGTGGTGCCGAGGATCGGCGCGCCGTGAATGAGCATGCGCTGCTTCTTTGGGTCGTCATCGACGAGGCCGACGACGCGGTGCCGCTCGACGCGCATGCGGTGCATCTCGCGGATGATTGCTTCGGCCGCGTTGCCCGCGCCAACGATGAGCACGTGGCGGACGCCCTCGCCCGAGATGGGGCGGAGTTCCTCGCGATAGATGCGGAAGCCCAGGCGGGCCGTGCAGATCAGGAAGACCGTGGCAAAGAAGTCGAGCACGAGGACGCCGGGTCGGTAACGCGTGGCGAAGTAGTCGCCGACGACGGCCGGGGGCTGCCGTCCCGTGAGGGCCGGCAGATACACGAACACGAACAGCAGTAGAAAGGTGAACGCCAGGAAGATCCACGCCGCCAGCAGGATGGTCCCCACGTCGCGGATGGAGGAATACTGCCACCCGCTACGAAACAGCCGCAGCCGACCGAAGATCAGCAGCTTGACGAGGATGAATACGGGAAGGAGTTGGAGATAGCTGCTGAAGAACCACTCCTGTCGGCCGCCGCCGGGGACGCCGGCGTCGTAGCGGATGAGGAAGGCCACCAGCAGCGCGACGGCAAACAGCAGGGCATGGACGACGACGCTGACGACCACGCGATGGCGCAGCAGAACATCCTCCAGCCAGGTGAGCTTCCCGGCGGAATCTCCGGCGGCAGTTGCCTCGGCGGCAAGGGCGTGCGGCGTTGTGTCTGTTTCGACCATGCGGTGAGCCCGCCCGGAAAGGGAAGGCCAAACTCCATGTGTTGCACCGACTTACATCAACGGCCGTCCGATAGGCGTAGTCGGCCCAATTTGCCGGGAACTTCAGTTAGGGTGCCTGTTCACCCGGCTGCGGCGCTGCTTACTGGAACCGTGTCTGCGGAGGCTTCCCGCGGCGTTACGTTCGCGCTAGGTGCCCGAAAGTCTGCGATTTCGGCCGGGCCCAAGAGGTTCATCCGCCCGTCGGTTCTTGGCCCGTTCAGCCTGCTATGGTATCCTTCGGGCATGGCCGGGGCAAGCACACTACAGACCGTCCCGCGATCCTCACGGCTGGCGGCTTGGGCGCTCGTCGCGGCCCTTGCTGTACTGGCGGTGAACGCACCGGCGGCGCCGCCTGATGCGGTGGTCGTCCAGGGCTTCGAGGATCTCGGCAAGGTCGTGTTCGCTGGCGGCAAGCTGACCCCCATCGCCGCGCCGGAGGCCGTCACCGAGGGCAAGCAGGCTGCCGGCATGCCCCCGGGGGCTGCCGTTTCGGCGAAGCTCCAACCCGCCGCTTTGAACGCGGCCGCCTGGGTCCGGATTGATACCCTCGCGACCGAGGCGATGGATTACCCCATCGAGGTGTCGGTGGAAGCGGGGCGACAGCTGTCATTTTCGGCCGTGGCGTACGTGCAGCCGGGCAAGGATACGCTGGCGCTGCCGCTGAGCGTGGTGTTGGGGCGGGCTCGGGGCGGCACCTGGCCGGAGGCCGGGGTCACGCTGACGGTGCACAACCGCAGCGCGGCGATGCTGATTGTGGACCATCTGCGCCTGGAGCTCGCGGCGGCCGCGCCCGAGGGCGCCCGGCTGCTCGACTTCGGCCCCGAGGGTCAGGCGGCTTGGCCGGGCTTTCGTGCGACGACCCTCGGCGACCCGATGCTGGTGTGGAGCGGCGAGAACCCGCTCCGGGCGTATGCGGTACCGATGCCCGACCCGTTGGCGGGCGACTTCGTTGGGCCCATCCTTCGGAGCAACATCCGTGATCAACTTCAACTGGCGGTCGGGCCCGCCGGCACGGCCCCGATGCATGCCTGGCTCTGGGTAACGCATTACGCCTACCGGTACCGCCAGCCCGTCGAGGCCGTTCTTGCCCACAGCGTCGCCGGGCGGCGTCCCCAGCCGCTGGTGCTTCGCCGGTTGCCCCCCGCGAAGCTGCTCGGCCCGGAGGGCCTGATGGAAGGTCGGTCCGGCCTGCTCCCGGGCGGCGGGCCCACGCCCGACGGCTGGACGCCCAAATGGTTCGACGAGACCTACGCGGGTCACTTCTATGAGGTCGTGGACCTGCCGATCACCAACGGACGGGCAAGGTTCGAGCTTGCGAACTGCCAGATCGCGGCGGCCGCGGTCGCCCCGGCCCCAAGGCGAGCTGAGATGGCTCGCTACCTCGAGGCGGTTCGCGGGGACATCGCCCGTTACCGGCGTCAGTTCATCGTTGGCAAGCGGATTCGGACGACGTGCGATCTGGCGCCCACGGAGGCGGAGCAACAGTCGGGGGTGATGCTGTTCCAGCCGGCTGGTGGGGCGGGACTGTCGCCGCGCTGGACGCCGGACGAGAAGACGCCGCGCGGGCGGGTGCGCCTGATCGCCTACGCGGGCGGGCGGGTGATTGCGCCGGTGGCGGTCGTGCCGGTCCGCGATACGGCGTACCTCGGCGCCTCGCTCGGCGCGCTGCGGACCGAACAGGGCGCGGCGCTGCGGACGGACGGACGCCGCCTGGCGGTGGGCTTCCTTAAGCCCGTGCCCCGCGTCCGCGGTGCGCAGGTCGAGTTTCAGCCGTGGCTCTTCGCCAAGGCTCTTCCCCGTACCTCGGCGAAGCGCGTGACCTTTCTCGTGCTGAGCCTTGGGATCGACTGTGCGGCCCAACCGGGAACCTATGCGGGCGAACTCCAGGTTCGTTCGACAGCCGGCCCGGCGCGGTTCCCTGTCGAGATCAGGCTGTACCGGCTCCCCGAGCCCCCAGCCGGGCGGGGCGTGTGGGCCGCCCTGGATGCCCCGGATGTCGATGACCTGCTGGCCCCCCTGGGCCAGTCGCTGCCCGATACGGTTCGCGCCCGGACCACGCTGCAGATCCGGCAGGCTCTCATGGACGACACATTGGGCGCACTGACGGTGGAGGGCCCCCGGCTCAGTTCGTCGCTCAACGTCTATTCCCTACCGCTGAGCCGGGATCTGCGGACCTACCCGACGCAGTCCGGATCGGCGGGAACGCTGCTGTCGGTGCAGAGCGCGCGCAGGCGTCTGGCGCTGGAGGGAGTCCAGCCCGGGACGTCCGACTTCCGGAATGCCATCGCCGCTGTTGTGAACAGCGCGCGCGAGGAAGCCGCCCGGGCGAAACTGCCCGGACCGGTGCGCCTGTACATCGGCTACTGCGGTCAGACCTCGGAGCTTCCGTGGTACGCGCGAACGGGAGCGGAAATCCGCGCCGCGGGCGGCGAGCCGGTGATGGCGGTTCGTTCCAGTGTCCTGGACGCAACCGCGGCCGCGGACCGGGCGAACCGTCTGTCGCCGTTCGCGGCGATCGTCCTCGTGCCGGACAGCAAGGGCGTGGCTGGCCACATCGCCGAGTTCAGGAAGCTGCCGGCAGGGGGGAAGCGGTCGGCGTATCTGCTGGCGTGGCGACCGGAGACATACTTGTGCGGCTTCTACGCACGATCCGTGGGAGCGGACGGATGCTATGTGTACCGGCCGGTGATGAGCAATGGGGGTCCGTATACAGGATTCTGGGTGGACGGAGAGGCGCTGATCATGCCGGAGCCCGACATGGCGCTCGCCTCGACCTGGAGCCTGTTTGCCCTGCGCCAGGCGCGGGAGGACTACGACCTGCTCACCCGTGCCGACCGGCTTCTCCCCGAGGTCAAGCGCCTCCAACTGCCTGTGCAGGAGTTGGAGGATTGGGTGAGGAAGGTCCGCACCAAAGCGGTCGGCCTCGACGGCGTCGGGTATGACGAGTCGCGACTCCAGGCGTCGGTCGTTACCGCCGAAGAACTCGACAAGTTGCGGACGGGGCTCATCAAGGCGGTCGGCACTGTCGCTCAGTGGCTTCGCGAAGGCGGACTCGACGAGGGGGGATAGCGGTTCGCCGCCCGGCGATGGGGGCGGCCCCGATTCCTCGATTGGCCGCGGAGCTTGCCGGTGAGCGGCTTCGCGGATGGCGGCGGCGCGATCATTCTGCGGTCCTCCCTTGATCGTCGGGAGTTCGCCGATCCTTCATTCGCGAAGTCGGTGCGTCAGAACTGATTGCACATGCGCTTGTCCGATCCTCTCGATGGGCAGAGGAACCCAATCCTGCAGTCGTCTGCTCCCTTTGCGCCGCCGCTGGATCCAGGCCATGGAAACGTTGAACCGCTCGGCTGTCTCCATGCCGTTCCAGTGCCCCGAGTCATATGCCGTAACGGCACACTCGCGAAGGGCTGTCGAATAGGCCTTCCCAGCCTCCATATCGGCAATTGCTGCCCGAAATCCCTCGTCGCCCTGGTTTCTGGCGACCAGGTGATTGGTGGAGTATGGGTAGGGGGTGATCAACCTGGAGACCACGACGGTCATGCCCAGATTGCCGAGCAGCTACCTCTCCGGCCGAACTGCCGGCCGCCCGATGCTGTAGTATTTCAGTTCCGTGCCGGCCATCCAGTCGAGGTCGTACAGGTTCCGTCCGTCGAAGATCACATGGCCGCTCAGCAGTTCGGTGATTCGCCCGAAGTCCGGCGTGCGGAACTCCTGCCATTCGGTGCAGACGACCAGCGCGTCGGCGCCGGGCAAGGCTGCGTACGGGTCGTCGCAGTAGGTGATCCCTCGCTCGCCGAGGACGGCTTTGGCGTTACTCATCGCCTGCGGGTCATAGGCGGCGACCTCGGCCCCCGCTCCGATGAGCCGCTGCACGAGCAGAAGCGCCGGGCTTTCGCGCACGTCGTCCGTACGGGCCTTGAAGGCCAATCCCCACACGGCGAACTTCCGCCCGGTCAGCCGGCCGTCGAAATGCTGCCGGATGCGCCCGAACATCAGCTCCCGTTGCTCCCGGTTGGCCAGGTGGACCGCCTCCATGATCCGCATGGGGTGGTTGGCGCCGCGTCCCATCGCGATCAGCCCCTGCACGTCCTTGGGGAAGCAACTCCCGCCGTAGCCCAGCGATGCGTACAGGAAGTCCGGCCCGATGCGATGGTCCGTGCCCATACCGCGGCGGACGCGAGAGATGTCCGCCCCGAAGCGGTCGCACAAATGCGACAGCTCGTTCATAAACGAGATTCGTGTCGCCAGCATCGCGTTGCACGCGTACTTGGTCAGCTCCGCGCTCGCGGGATCCATCACCAGCAACCGATCGCTGCGACGCATGAAAGCGGCATAGATGTGGCGCATCACTCGCAGGGCCCGCTCGCTGGTCAGCCCCACGATCACACGGTCGGGTCTCAGGAAGTCTCCTACGGCCGTCCCTTCCTTCAGGAACTCCGGGTTCGCCACATAGTCGAACTCCACGTCTGTGACCGAGGAGATGATGTTGCTGATCCGCGCGTGCGTGCCGACGGGGACAGTGCTCTTGGTAACGATGACAGCATATCCGGTGAGCCCTTCGCCGACCTGTTTGGCTGCCTGCTCCATCCACTGCATATCGACGGTCCCGTCCGTCCGGGCGGGCGTGCCGACAGCCAGCACGACGACTTCCGTGCCCTGGACGGCCTCCGGCAGAGCTGTGGTGAACGCCAGCCGGCCGTGCGCGACGTTGCGGTCCACGATCTCCTGCAGGCCCGGCTCATAGATGGGCAGCTTGCCCGAGCGGAGCAGTTCGACCTTCGCTGGGTCGATGTCCACGACCGTAACGTCGTTGCCTGTGTCGCTGAAGCATGCGCCGGCGACCAGGCCGACGTAACCCGATCCGATGACGGTAATCTTCATGGCATCCTAGTTAGCCGGCTGCCTTGGCATGGCCGTAGTAGCGCCCGGAGGGAACAGCACGGTCCGCCTTTCTAAACGAACGTAAGCTCAGTGGCAACACCACGGAAGGTGGTCTTCGGCACGAATCGCTTTGGTCGCGTTTAGCCGCCAGAGGCTGATGTGCCCGAATCCTCCCCGCGGAAGGACTGCCGGCGCTTGGGGCCCTCCCGGGGTGTCCTCCGTAGGGCCGCCTCGGTCGTTTCCCGGGGGACTCTGGATTCGCCCTGCGAGGCCTTCCTGTGGCGATGTATAATGGACCCGCCGGCAGGGCCCTCCATCGCTCTGCGAAAGTCTGCACTCAGCCGACGGCACGGCCGATAAGGAACAGGAGGCCCGGCGAGTCCCGCGGCCGCATCCGGCGGTGTTGGCGTCGGACCGACGGACACATTCGGAAGCGAAGGAACAGCCTTGGAGACACAGCAGCAGATTCCCCTGTCCAGTCCGGACATCACGGAGGCGGAAATCGAGGCCGTCGTGTCGGTGCTTCGCAGCGGCCGGCTGAGCATCGGGCCGCACACGGAGGCGTTCGAGGCGGCCTGTGCCGAACGCGCCGGCCGGCGGTTTGGCGTCGCCGTGAACAGCGGAACCAGCGGGTTGCACTTGTGCGTGAGGGCTCTCGGCATCCGCGAGGGCGACGAGGTCATCACCACGCCGTTCACTTTCATCGCGACGCCGAACAGCGTCCTGTTCGAGCGGGCCCGGCCGGTGTTCGTGGACATCGACCCCGACAGCTACAACATGGACCCCGCGGCCGTCGAGTCGGCCATCACGCCGCGGACCAAGGCGCTGATGCCGGTGGAGGTGTTCGGCAACACGGCGTACTTCGATGAGTACGAGCAGATCGCGCGGCGGCACGGGCTGTACCTGATCGAGGACTGCTGTGAGGCGCTAGGCGGGAGCCTGAAGGGCCGCCCGGCCGGCAGTTTCGGCGAGTGCGGAGTCTTCGCCTTCTACCCGAACAAGCAGATCACCACGGGCGAAGGCGGGATGATCGTCACCGACAGCGAGCAGGTCCGCGACCTGTGCCGGTCGATGCGGAACCAGGGACGCGATACATCGGAATGGCTGCGACACGCTCGGTTGGGCTACAACTTCCGAATGGACGAGTTGTCGGCGGCCCTCGGCGCGGTGCAGATGAGGCGGCTCGATGAGATTCTCAAGAAGCGCCGGCGCGTGGCCGGGATGTATCACGAGGCGCTGGCCGACCTGGTCGCGGCCGGACGGATTCACCTGCCGCCGATGGCCGAGCCGGAGACGGCGAGCTGGTTCGTGTATGTTATTCGTCTGGCGGATGAGTTCACGCGGGCGGACCGCGACGCGGTGCTGGGCAAGCTCCGTGCGGCTGGCGTGGGGTGCAGCAACTACTTCGTCCCCGTGCATACGCAGCCGCACATCATGGAGACACTGGGTACGAAAGTCGGCGACTTCCCCGTCACGGAGCGGGTGGCCGCGCGGACGATCGCCCTGCCGTTCTTCGCCGAGATGGCCGAGGCGGACGTGGGTCGCGTTCGGAATGCCTTGACAGAGGCTCTCAAGGCGACAACGTCGGTCTCGGCCGAAACGAGATCAGAGACGACAGAATGAGCCTTGCGGAGGCGGCGATCCACATGGTATGATCAATCCAGCAGGTGTGCATAGGCTTCATATTGCCCCTTCCGGGGCCGCGGTGTATCGCCGGCCGAGGCTGTGTATCCGCCGGAGCAGGGGCCATAACAGATCCATTTGACCAGGCGAGCCGAGGAGTGACGCAAATGACTACGGACGCACGGCAATCCCGAACGAGATTCGCCGGTCGAGGGTTCACCCTGATCGAACTGCTGGTGGTGATCGCCATCATCGCCCTGCTGGTGACGATTCTGATGCCTGCGCTGAACCGGGCGAAAGAGTTGGCACGGCAAGCAGTGTGCGCTTCGAACCTGCACAGCCTGGGGCGGGCGGCTCACCTGTACGCCACTGAGAGCGGCGGCGTGATGCCGACGGCCCATGATATGGCGACTGTCTATCACGTGGTGGGCAGGCAGCATGATGTGCCCTGTCCTACCTTCTCGCGTTCTAACACACGCAGTTGGTTCCTGCTAATCCGCAAGAAGCTATCGAGTCTGGGCAACTTCCAGTGCCCATCCGATGAGGACGTACGAATGGAGGCCTACGACACCGAAGATATCTACGACTTCATCGGCACCAGCACGGAGCACGCGCTGAGCTACTCGCTGCAAGTCTCGCGGGTCGTGGGCGACCCGCCGACGCCCCAGGGCGGCCTCTTGACCGTCCAGAACCCTGCGGGGATTCCCATCGCCGCCGATGCCAACGGTGCGAGGAAATGGGGATGGCTGGGGCCGCCGAGCGGGGCCGTCGTCGATCCGGATTCCACGCTCGACGCGAATTCCGTCAACCATGATCGCGACGGACAGAACGTCCTGGGCCTGGACGGCAGCGTCTCTTGGAAGCAGACGCCCCTGTGTGGCCTTGACAACGACAATATCTGGACCGTGGACGATGGCACCGACCTCGGGGCCTGGTCCAATCAGGATCCGCCCGCCGACGATGAGGACTCGGTCCTGGTGCCGTAGAAGCCGACGGTTGTTCACCACGTCGCCAGAGGCACCGTAGCGTTCCCGGCCGCGCACCGGCCGCAACCTGAGGCGCCTTCTCGCCGTCCGCAAGCGGGTTAGGTTCGCGCCCGGCGGGAAGAGAGCCTGGCCATGCCACAACAAACGCCCTCCTATGTTCTGGTCACGAACGGGAATGCCATGTCGATGCTGGCCCTTGGCCCTTGGCTCCTTAGGCATGGCACCGGCCTGCGGAAGGTTTACGTGACCTACAAACTGCCATCGGCGAAGGGCAACCTCCGCGGCGTGGCGGCAATGCTGTTCCACAGCGGCTGGGACTACACCTACCTCAAGATCTGGACGAACGTGCTGTTCCCGCGAAGGCTTCGTCGGCAGGGACTGCCGGCGTCGGTCAGCGACTTGGTGTCAGCGCTGGGTCTGCCGGCGGCGGTGGAACCAGTGGCTTCCGTCAACACCGACCGAGTCGTCAGCGAGATCCGCTCGCAGGGCGTGGACTACCTGGTCTCATTCAGCGCGACTCAGCGATTCCGGGATCCCCTCATCGCCGCGCCGAGGATCGGCGCCGTCAATGTTCATTACGGCGCTCTGCCTGCCTATGCGGGCCTGAGCCCGTACTTCTGGCACTTGCATGACAGGCAGCCCGCCTTCGGCGTGACTCTTCATCGGATCACCCCCGCGCTCGACGCAGGCCCCATCATTGAGCAGGACCACGGGACGACGGAGGGAGCGGGGTCTGCCCTGGAGGTTCTCCTGCGCATGGCCGAGCGCGTATCCCCCATGCTTTGCCGTTTCTTTGAGGGTGAAACTTCGCTGGGGGACGCTCGCCCGCAACCGACCGAGGGGAGATCGTACTTCCGCCATCCCACGCGCAGGCAGGTACGGCATTTCCGGGGGGGCGGGCACCGCATGGTCGATCGGAACGCCAAGTGCCGCGCGACGGAACGCGTCAAGGCGCTGACCCAAGACGTGCGAGAGGCGGGGCGGGGCTGACGCCTCCTCGGGGCAGGGAACGCCGCCCTGAGGGGCAGCGAGACTTTGTCGGTGCGCTCGCTCCGAGGAACTCGGGTCCGGCCGTGTGGCGCCAAGGAATGCTCGTGTGCGGACGCACGAACTCGGCGTGGTCCGTACGCCACTGCTTCAGCGTGACGCGTTCGACCCCTTGCGCCGGGAATCATATGGTCCCCCCGTTGCCTGACCGGCTCAGCGTTGACGATCCCGAGTTCTCGTAGTATCATGCAAGTTCAGGAAGCCTTCCGGGGGATGTGAGGTCGGCAGAACGTTGAACACGTCCTGCTGGCGCCCTGGAATTGCGGGCCCGAGCAGAAGGGAAGGGAGGCGAGCGATGTCCGCCCTGATGACATTGCGCCGCGCTGGTGCACTTGCCGGACTGTCCATGTTGCTGTCTGCGGCCCCGATCGCTTCCGCCGCCGGCGCGTGGCACGAAGACCCCGCCCTGTCCGGAGTGGTCTCGGGAACCATTGGCTACGGCACTTGGAGCGGGCGTCTGTGGGGGTGCGATCGCGACACGAACACGATCTGGGCCTACGACGGAACGACGACCGTGTCGGCCGGGGCGCTACCCACGTATCACGAGGCCACGGGACACGGCGTTTTCACCGATACGGGCGTGTACCTGGTCACCGGTGACTACGACCCGAGCAATAAGGGCGGCGGCACGAAGCCGCTGCCGGGGATTGTCTGGTCGCCCGACGGATTCACTGACTTCCAGCCGGTGTTCAGTGAATTGCTCATCAATGGACAACTCGACTGGGTCGCGCTGCCGAGGAGTCTTGTGGACCTCGGGGGCGGGCGCCTGATCTTCACGAACTACTGCAAGAGCCCCAGGATGTACTACACGGGAAATGGCGGGCAGGACTGGACGCGCCTGATTGACCTTCCCTACTGGAGCGATTGGACGGAGCGAATCATCAGCCATTTCCACGGTTCGGTGTACGACGCCGATCACGGAACCCTCTATGTGATGACCGGCGACCCCGACAAATCCTGCACCATCTTGTTCTGCGACGATCTGTTCGGAACGGCCGGGTTGGTGAATGACCCCGACTCGTGGGCGACGCGCTGGGGTCTCACCGACCACGACCGAACCACACTCGATACGGACTATTGCCTCACTGTCGGCGGCGTCGCGCAGAGTCAGGAGACGCGGGCCACGGATATCGCGTTCTGTGGCGACTGGCTGTATTGGGGAGAGGACGCTGCCCGGGAGGGGGGCATGACGGTTTTCCGCGCGCATCGAACCACCCACACCACGGAAGTCGTCGCCACCGGGCTGACCGGACAAGTCCGCAACGTGTTCACCACCAGCGATGGCCGAGTGTTCATCCTGACGGCAATGGTTACCAAGGACGGCGTTCCCCGTCCGGGCCATGATGAAGAGGTTCACGTCTACGAGGTGAACGCCGATGGCTCAGGTGTCACGGAAGTCGCAGCATATGACGTGACCAACTGCGACCCCGCGTCGGCCGGCACTTGCGTTTCTACGTGGTACGGAACGGCCGAGGCGTTCGACAGGCTTTGGCTCTGCGTGCGCGACGACAAGACGCTTCTGCCGTCGCTTGACGGGGTGAGCGGTGACTTGGCCGTCATCCTGCCGGAGCCGTCGGCGTTGCTGCTGTTGGGCGGAGCCGGGCTGACGCTCCTTCGTCGGCGAACGGGGTAGCCCCTTGCGTCGTGCGACTCGCGCTGCCCGCGAGCTTGCGTGGAATCCCACTTGGTGAATGACTCAACGGGACCGGCGCTCAGGCTTTGAGTGCATCCCGGATGATCTCGATGTATCGGCGCGTGCACGGGTACACATCGTAGGTTTCCACGGCCGCCCGGCGCGCGTTCGCCTTGCACCGGGACAGCCGGGCGGGGTCGCGGCGGAGCCGCTGGATCTCCTCGGCCAGGGCTTCGGGCGCGCCCGGACGGACGGCGAAGCCGCACTTCTCCTCGGCCGGTAGCACGGCGATCTCCGTTCCGGGCGGGCTGATTACCCCGAGGGCCGCCCCGGCCGCCAGGGCCGGGTACGTCTTGCTGGGAACGATTGTGCCCTCGCTGCCGGCGCCCATTGAGACGATCTGCACGTCGGCGGCCGCCAGCGAATGGCGGATCGCATCGAGCGGCTGCCACGGCAGCAGCCGGCAGTTGGGCAGGTCTTTCCCGGCGAGCCAGTCGATGACGTTCTGCTTCTGCGGGCCCTCGCCGATCAGGATAAACTCGACGTCGGGCTCTTCGCGGAGAAGCTCGGCCGCCTCGACGATGCTTCGCAGGTCGTGCGAGTCACTGAAGGCCCCGCTGTACATGACGACGAACTTGCCGAGCAGTCCGTGCTCCGCCGCAAACGGGTTGTCGGCCTTGTCCAGCGGGCGGATCGCCCGGGTGTTGGCCCAGTTGGGGATGACGTGGATCGGGACGTCGTCCCGTCCGCCGAGGTGGCGGCGTAGCGTCTCGGCCATCCGATCCCCCAAGGTGATGACGAATTTCGCGCGCGTGAGCGCGGCCGCGCTCAGCCGCCGCAATGCCCGGTCGATCAGCCCATTGCGGCGGATCATCCCGGCCCGAACGAGTACGTCGGGGTAGATGTCGTAGATGAGCAGCCCGTAGCGGACGCCCAACAGAGCCTTGGCCAAGGGCGCGACCCAGGGCACGAGGGGCGGGTTCGTGACCAGGAAGGCCAGCCGCCGTCGGTGGCACGCCATCGCGCGGAACGCCTGCCATGTGTAGCGGGCCCATGTGGCGATCCGGCGGCGGGCGGGGGTCTTCTCCAGCGGGCACCCTTGTAGCCGCCGGTACGGTGGGCTGTGGTCCGACGGAGCATCGACCGAGCCCGCCAGCAGCAGTACGTCCATCCCCGCCTCACACAGCGCCTCCGCCAGTTCCCGGAACAGGGGCCCCACGGCTTGGTTGCTGGCGAGGATCCGGGCTGTCGGGGGCGCGCCTGTCTGCATGGTCTTCGTCCCGGGGGAGTCAACGGGGTCCGCGCCCTCCCGGCCGTCGCCAGTTTAAGCTCGCCCCCGGGGCACGCCAACTGTTTTCGCATCGGCGGCGAAGCTTGACTGGATGACGGTCATCGCGTCTCATACGGCCCGTTGGAGTTCCCGTTTGCCTAGCACTTGGAGCCGGATTCTGGATGGACAAGCTGACGATACTGCTGGCCGACTACCTCCCCCTCGCCAACAAGGGCGAGGAGGCCATCTTGCGGGGCATCCAGGACATGTTTGGCGGCCCCGAGGCCGTCGAGACGTGTATCTTCACCCACACCGAACACGCTGGGCGGGTTGACGATATCAACGTCTTTCCTGTGGAGTGGGGGTTCCGCATCGCGGGGCGGTTGCTCACGTGGCGACAGCGGACCTGGCGGCGCGTGCTTTCCTGTCTGGGCCAGCGTCTCGGGTTCTACGGTCGGGCGTGGCGAATGGCGCGGTCGCGGCATCCCAGGTTCGAGCCTTTGCGCTCGTACTTCGACCGGTGCCACCTGGTGCTCGTCGGTCACGATGCCATGTTCTCGCCGGAGACGTGCGCGATGATTCACGTGGCACACGCGGCGGGCAAGCCGGTGGGTATCCTCGGGGCGGGGTTCGAGCTCAATCGGCGGATGAGGCCGTTTGCCGTTCCTGTGTACCGCAAGGCGGTCGAGGAGAGCCGATTCGTCGTGCTTCGCGAGCGCAGGACGCTCAGGCTGCTGCGGGAGATTAGCGGGTCCGAGAAGCTCCGGTTGGCGCCGGACCCGGCCTTCGCGATGGCGCCAGCGCCCGCAGACGAGACGAGCGCCTACCTGAACCGGGTCGGGTTTCTCCAGACGGCGCGGGAGCGGGGGCGACCGGTTGTCTTGGTGACGGTGTGCGAGAAGTCCGTGGCATTCCGGGCGTCCTTCCGGCGTTGCACGGGACTCGATGCGAAGCGCGACGCGCACGTCCGGTTCGTCGCCCGATTGCTCGATGGGCTCATTCGCGAGCGCGGCGCATCGGTCATGTTCCTTCCGCATGCGATCGAGCCCGGCATCGGGAACGACGTGGAGGTAGCACGGCGGATCCGCGCCCAAATGGCGTCTCCCCAGCACCATCACTGGATTCTCGAAGACGATGTCAGCCCCCGGCTGCTCAAGGGGATCATCGCGACGGCCGACTTCCTCGTGGGCGAGCGGACGCACTCGCTGATCGGCGCTGTGGACGTAGGCACGCCATTCGTGGCGCTGACCAACACGACGGACGGACGAACGCACGACATCATCGGGGACATGTCGGAATCGGCGAACGAGATCATCGACATGGACGCTCCGGACGTTCTGCGAGCTTCGCGAACCGTCCTGTCCGCCTTCGAGCGAAGGGAGGATCTCCGCAAGAAGCTGCGGGACGTCGCGAAGCGACACCGGGCGGAACTTGCGGGGGTCGCCGAGAGCATCCGGGCGCAGGTGCCGAATGGCTAGCGACCCACCCAGATCATCCGAGGGTGGCGGCGAGGCACCGGCCCCGACCAATCGCGAAGGCGCCCTCAAGGGACCTCGGCGGGGGGGGCGGCTGGCCAACGTGCTGGCCCGGAACATCTCACTGCTGACGATGGCCGCCGTCAGCATGCTTGTGCTCCGTCTTCTGGTTCAAAGCCTCGGGTTGGCCCAGTACGGGCTCATCGCCTTCTCGCTCCAGATTGTTCACATCATCGGCGTCGCGGGCACGACGATGTCGTCGGCGGCAGCCCGGTATGTCACGCAGAGCGTGGCTCGAGACGAAAAGGATGCGGCCGCAAGCTACCTGACAAATACGCTGGCCTGCGTGCTCGCCGCGGGCGCGGTGGCCTTCGTCGTAGTCGCCGCCATCGGAGCACTTCTGCCGGACGTGCCCGTTTCGTTCCTGTTGATGCTGTTGCTGGGAGCCATCATGAGCAGCGTGGCGGGGACGCTGGCCGTCGGCAACTTCGTCCGCGAGCGCTTTGTTTCCGACGGAATCCTCCGGTCGCTCAGTCGGATTCTCTACGGCGGCGTCTGCTATGGGCTGCTGGTCCATGTCGGCCTGGGCATCTGGTCCGTGCCTGTCGCGCTATTGGCCGCCTCCCTGGTCTTGCTGGTCGGCTTCGCGTGGATGCTCCGCCGGTCTTTGCCCGCGGTCAAGCTTCGCCCGAGCCTGATCGGGCGCAGACGCATGTTTGAGGTCGCGTCCTACTTCGGGTGGATGCTTCTGCTGCACTGTGGCATGTACATCTACCGCGCCGGGACCATGTGGTCTGTCAAAGCCTTCCTGCCCGGCGAACTGCTTGGCAAGTATGCCGTGGCAATCGCGATCAGCAACCTGATGCTCCAGTTGTTCAAGTCGCTATCCGTCCTGACCACCCCCGGGATCTATCGCGACCTCGCACGGGAGCGGTTCCCGGCTGCTACCCGCGGCGTCGAGCGGTACCTGTTCCTTCTGGCGCTGTTCGGCGGGACTGCCGTGACCATCTTCGCTTTCGACGGACAATCGCTTCTGCAGCTGGTCCTGGGCAGGAGCGCGCCGCCGGGCACGCAACCCATCTTGGTTGGTTGCGTTCTGTCCGCGATGCTTGTTTCCACGAATGTTCCCTTCTCGACGTTCCTGGCGGGGCTCAATTTCCAAAAGTACCTGGGGCTCATGTGGCTGGCGGCGGGGGCGGTCATCGTGGGGCTGTCGGTCGTGCTGCTGCGCGACGGCGTGGACCGGCTCGTCCTGCTCGCGTACCTGCCGGGGGTCGTCACGATATCCAAGAACGCGATCATCCTGCCGATGGCTTTCCGCAGATGGTTCGCGTTTTCTTCGCTCAGGGCCTTCCTGCGCAAGGGCGCCTTGGTGGCAGCCTTGATCGGTGCGGCCGTCGGCTTGCGCATCGGCGCAGGTTGCCTGCTGAATCAAGGCGGAGTCTGGCCTCTGGCGGTTCGCGTGATGGTGACCGGCGTTCCCTTGGGCTCCTACGTTTTGCTCAGACTGTTCGGCCGGTCGCCAAAGGGGGCTGCGCAAGCCACATTGCCCGACCAGAGCACGGCGTTGACCGATGATCTGTAGACGTGATCGGTAGTGCCTGCAAGCCGCCCAGACCAAGCCCCGTCCCCCGGCAGCGCCTACTCGTGGTGGACGATCACTTCGGAGATCGCCTTCCGGTGGGATTGAGCTACGCGGAAGTCGTCACGAAGATGCCCCACGGCGATGAGCAGGACCGGCGACTCCGATTCAGGGAGGCCGACCAGACGACGGAAGGCCTGATCGCGCCGCGGAATGAAACTGCAGTTCAGCGCGCAGCATCCGAGGCCAAGGGAGTGCAGGGCGTACAGCAGCGACATTGCGTAAAGCCCCCCGTCGATCCAGGCCTGGTTTCGTTCTCCCAATGAGATGAACGCTCCCAGCTTGGCTGTCACGGCGAGCAACGCCCCGGTGCCCACGAACCCTCTCGCGCCCCCGTGCAGGTCCAGGACCCGCTGGATCTGTTTCGGTGAGTAGATCGCGTGCAGTCGCCAGGCCTGCCGATTGCAGACCGAAGGCGTTTTCTGCGCCATCTGCGCGGCTCCCTCGATCATCTCCCGAGAAACGGGTGCGGACGAGAATTGCCGGATGCTGAACCGTGACGCGAAGAACCCCGCCAGATCCCGCATCCCGTCTCGCTGGATCTGCTGCTTGGTGACGTTCCTCGTGCCCCCTGAGACTGAGAAACGGTAGCAGTTGTCCCCGCCGGATCGCCGGAGATCGTCGATCTTTTTGCGCAGTTCCGGCATGGCGTGGTCGTTCCGCTCGTTGAATTCGCAGTAGGCCTCAAGTGTGTTCAGTGCCGCCGCCACAGTCTCGTCGAAGCCCCATGCCGCCATGTAGTGCCGGAGATCCCGCAGTAGGGCTTGCCGGTTCTTCTCACCGAACCCCACCCGTGGCGACTTAAGCGAAAGGCCCTTCTCCAGAGCGTGGTAGTGCACGGTAATCAGCGAGCGAAGCGTGGTTTGGGAGGCCCGTATGTCGCGTACCCCCGACCATTTCAGGAACCGTCGCCGGTCGTATCGGTAGCAGCGGGACGCGAACAGCGCAACGCGCGCGCGTCGCAGCAGCCCGCGAAGGGAAAAGGCGCGACTGGGGGCTTTCCTCACATGATTGCCGCGATCCAGTGACTTCGACATCCGGCTTCCTGCTCCTTCATGCGGCTACTCGCACACGTTCCCCGGCAAGGGCGTCTCACACGGAAGCCGCGAGTGCGGGTCGTGCGCTTCGCCGGGAAGGGGCTCGGCGCGACCCGATCGGTTGCCGAGGACTTCCTGATCGCTTCGCTCGGAGAAGATCCGCTCCAGCTCCTCCGTCTCCGTCTGACTGAATACGCGGCGCCACTTGTAGTCCATGCTGGGCAGTCTGACGTGACCGATGATCCATCTGGCACGGGCGCTGAAACTGACGCCACAGAACTCGAATACCTTCTCCATCACCGCAACCGGGTCCTCCGTAAGCTCGCCGTACGCGATCTCCAGGTAACGTGACGCTGGGAGCTTCCCGCCTTCCCGGCGGATCGTGGCGAGGAAATACTTCCAGTAATAGGCGGCGAATCCCAGCGGCGAGAAGTGTTTTTCGCGCCAATCTCTCTGCCACTCGGCGGGCCAGGCTTGGCACCACCAGTCTCGGTACTCCCACGTCTTGAAGATCCCCTTCTCCAGGCGCCGCAAGAAAGACTGCACGACCGCTCGTCCGTCCCGATGGATATGGACGAACCGGGCCTGGGGGAATGCCCTGCTGAGATACGCCATCCTCGGGAAGTCAGCGTACTTGGAGGCGAAGCGGGCCTTGCCTTGGTAGGCGCAGATCCTCCGGACCGCCTCACGGATGCGGGCGGCGGCCTCGTTCGACATGTCCTCGGCGGTCCGCAACCGCGGCGGCTCCGATCCGCCGCGGGTCCACTGGAACTCCTTGAGGTACGTGTTCCAGAATCGCCATGGCTCAATGGGGCGCACCGGTGCCAACAACCGCGCCCAGCCCCGCCTGCGGTCGATCGCGCGCCGATAGAGGCGCTTGCCCACCTTCGGCAGGCCAAAAATGCGGCAGGAAGCGCTTCTCAGGAGTTTCGTCGGCTTGTTGTTCAGCACGGTCGGGACCCAGGCGAAGTCGCCTTGTCCCGCCAGCAATTTGAACAGGACCGTTGTCCCCGAGCGGGGACAACCGAGGATGAAGACGGGCTTGTCGATGTCAATCATGGTTGCGGCTCCCGCCAGCGGAACTCGGGACCGGCTCCGCTGTCGGCGAACTCGGAGCAATCAGGCGAGAGCTCCGTCCCCATAGCCGTAGGCCAGGTCCGTTTGCTCGTAGAGCGCGTGGCGATACTGGGTGCTAAGGATCAGGCAGCCGAAGACGGCGAACCATACGAATTTGGCGTCCATGACGGAGACGGTCCCAATCCCTGCGGACATCCCGGCGAGCCCGGCGAGGCAGCCCTCGAACAGCCAGCGCCCCCGCCTATCCCCGGCGACGCGGGCGGCTCGGGAGGCGCGTACCAGTCCGCGGAAGGCCAGGACCAGAATCCAGACGTACACGACGAAACCCAGAAGACCCAGTTCGGCCAGGATTTGGAAGTACGTGTTGTGCGTTACCATGCCTATCGCGTGAAGCACGCTGCCGATGCCGTGGCCCCAGAGAATCGACCGAAGCCAGTACCGCAGCGTCTGAAGCCAGAGTCCGAACCGGCCGGAGCCGCCCTCCTGCTCCAGGTTCTCTCGCATGCCGACGACCCGCTCGGCCAGCACTCCCCACGAGGAAAGCAGAATGACGAGCAACAGGCCGAACAGGATCAGCGGAAGCGTCCCCCGCCCGCGCATGCGGGCGAGCAGGACCAAGCCGAGAAACGCGGCCGCTACATAGCTGCCTCGCGACATGGTGCCCAGGATCGCGATGAGAATCATGCCGCTGGCAACGCCCCAGAAGGCTTTATTGAGGTTCGTCCGGCTGGCCCCGAGCAGTCCGATCGCCACGCCAAGGGGAAACATCAGCGACATGCCCCAGTAGTTCGGGGCGATGGTCAACGGCAAGAGCCTTGATCGGTTGATGTCCTTGTGGATGTTCTGGAGGCTTCCCTGATAGTGCACGCCGCCGAGGGTATAGGTCTCGCGCAGCTCAGCCACACGGGTGAGCCACACGGCGTCGCGGTACGTGTACTGAATCAGCCCGACGATCAGGGAGGCGGCGGCGAGAACGGCCGCGGCCTTTAGGATAAGCCCCACACTGTCGAGCCGGTCGGCCAAGACAAGGACCGCCAGCACGAACATCAGCGCCTCGAGGTAGTCCATGGCGTTGCGCAAGCCAAGGCTCCTGTTCGGCGTGATCACCAGGCTCAGAAAGGTCAGGATCGTGAACAGCATCGCCAGTAGCGTAGCGGGCCGGAACAGGTGTCGCACCGCCTCCTGGAACCGCCCGTCGAACATGGCACGGAACAGCACGATCGGGAAGAGGATCTTGAAGATCGGCAGCGCCGTCATCCCGAGAACCGAGCTGAACCGGATCATCATGAGCAGGACGAGGCCGTTCTCGCTCCGTCGCAGGATGGCCAGCGCTGCGAATACCGAGAACGCCGCGAGCGCCCCGTATCCGGTGTAGAGGATCGTGGAGACGAAGATCGACAGCCATGCCCCGGTGAGGACCGCGATATCCACGAGCGGCCAGCGTGCCAGCGATTCGGGGGCCGGCAACGACCCCGCCGCCCAGCGCAGATCGCTCTGCGCGGGGGCGTAGCCACCCGACCGCGCGGGCAGTACGGCATTTCCGGTGGGAACCGAGGACATCCGCTTCTGCGCTCCTGAGATCCGGACGGGCCCAGCCGCTCAGATTCATTAGGCTCGGCCCCGGACCATTATCGTCAGTTCAGGGGGGTCGGAAAAGCCCATTTTGCGGGGGCGGACGGTGGCGCCTCGTGGAAATCGCCGCGCGGGCACCGTATACTCCGCCCGGGTGTTCGCGGTGCCCCGCCTTCAGCCGCGCCACGCATCCGGAGACCGCACGATGCCGCGCCAACGTGTTCCCGACCGACTGATCGCCTTCTGCCATATCCCGAAGACGGCCGGGGTCTCTCTGACGTACCTGATTCGCCGCCATTTCGGACTACGGCACATCGACGTTGGGCACCGCCGGGTGTATCTCTACCTTCCGCGGGACCTCCGCTCGGACCTGAAGTTGTACCCCCGGGCCCGGAGCTTGGCCGGCCACCCCTTACGCCCGTATGTGGACTTCGAAGAATTCTCGGACCGGATGCAGTGGTACACGATCTTGCGAGAGCCGGTCAGCCGCTACCTGTCCCAGTACGCCTACGAGGTGGAGAAGCTTGGCGAGAAGCAGGCGTTCGACGTATGGAACGTCCGGGATCTTGGCGGCCGGGTCAACCGGCAGGTCCGCTATCTCGCCGGGGGCGATGACCTCGACGCCGCGAAGCAGATCCTGCGCGAACGTTTCCGGTTCGTGGGGCTGATGGAACACTTCGATCAGTCTCTGCTGCTGCTGCGCAGGCGTCTCGAACTGCCGGGATTCCGTGTGGACTACCGGCGGCCGAAGAACACGGCCTCGCAGAGAAAGGGGGAGATCCGCAAGCGAATCCAGGACAACTTCGGGAACTACCGCCAATGGATACTGGAGAACAACGCGCTGGACATCCAGTTGTACGAATATGTCAAGCAGGAGATCTGGCCGCGGCAGGTCGAGGAATACGGAGCAGAGGGCCTGGCGAGCGACATGGACACCGAGTTCGCCCGTGGCGGGCCGACGTTCCGTGAGCGCTGCAGGTGGTGGACGGCGTGCTTCTACCGGAACCTGGTCTATCGCCCGTTCGTGAAGATCGATCGCCGCCGGTCGCCCCCGAGCCCGTATCCCGATCCCAACTGCTGACCCGCTCCGCCGGCGCGATCAATCCAGCGAGAATACGTCTCGAAGCGTGTCCAGATGGGCCGACCACGTCAGCCGTTCGCGTGCCAGTGCCCGACAGCGATCCCGCAGCGTGCGGTCGGCCATGGCGGCCGAGAGCAGTTTGTCCGCCTCACGGATCGATCGTTCGTCGACCCGGTCCGCGAACGTTCCCACCCCCGCCGACTGCACCAACTCGCTGTGATCGCCGATGCCCGCGTTGCAGACCACCGGAAGCCCGCACGCCAGGTACTCGCCGATCTTGATTGGGCTGGAGACCTCAGTGAACGGCCCAGACTCACGCAGGCTCAGGCCGATGTCGGCCGCGCTCAGCCAGTCTGGCATCTCCCCGTGCGGCACACGACGGACGTCAAAGGTCCCCGGGGACAACCCGTGGGCCAGCGCCATTTCCTGAAGCGCATCCACCTCACCGGTCAGCAGAACGACCTTGAGTTGCGGCCGGCGGGCCTGAAGGCTGGCCAGCAGACGCAAGGTGTCCCGCGGACGATGCCAGGCGAACAGCCCGCCGCACCATGCGGCCACGGGCGCGCGCTCCGGCCAGCCCAGCAGCGTGCGGACGCGCGTCCGCCCCTCGGGGCGGAAGTGGAACCAGCTTCCATCCACCGAGCAGGGGATGACCTGGGCGTCGGCGCGTCCTGCATAACGGCGCATCCAATCGCGCAGCGGGTGCGACACGCACAGCAGCCGGTCGGCACGGCGGACCGTCGCGGCCTCCTTCCGGCGGAGCAGCCTGTAGCCGAGACCCCGCCGCCCGTGCCGGTAGGCGGACTCCTCGCACACGGCCGCCTTCATGTAGAAGACGGTCTGGGCCCCCAGCCGGCGGGCGATCCCGCGCGCCACGGAGGCCGGCGCGACGTTGGAGTAATAGACGAAATCGGGCCGCCAGGCAGCGATCTCGGGCCAGCTTTGGCGGCCGACGCGCCGGATGGACCGGCGGAGGGTCAGGTAATTGGGGCGGCGGGGGAAATGCGTCAGCACCAGGGCCCTCGACAGCCCTTGAAGGACCGGCATCCCCAGGGCCTTCCGAGCGGAAGATTCGTCGGTATCGCTTCCCACGAACATACCCTCGAACCCGGCGTCGGCCAGCAGACGGGCGGGCACCAGCTCTTGCGAAGCCAGGATGAAATCCGTCGAGGCCCGGAATTCGGGCACGAACCACAGGATGCGCCCCGGCCGGTCGCTCATTGATCCCCCCCGCCCCGGCCCGTCAGCGATCGTTCATATTCCTCCACGATCATCCGCCCCACCTCCGACCAGGTTGGCTTGCCGAGCATGACCTCGCGGGCCGGGCTCCTGCCGGGTTCGGCGGCCGCCGCGTCGATGGCCTTACGGATTTGCCCGGGGCGGCTTGCCCGGGCCGTGTGGACGTACGGCTCCAGGTAATCCACGATGGGCACATTCACGGACGCCACGAGCCGGCAGCCTGCGAGCGCGGCCTCCATCAGGGCGATGGACATGACCTCGGTGAAGCTGGGCAGGGCGAAGACCTTCGCCCCTGCGTAGGCGCTGAGCAGCATTGGGCTTCCGTAGGGCAGCCGCCCGGTGAACAACACACGGTCTCCGGCTTCTCGCTTGCACGCCTCCAGGTACTCGGCTTCGCCCATTCGTGGCTCGCCGACCAGCACCAGGTGCATCGGCGAGCCCTTCATCGCCCGAATCAGGTTGAGCTGGTTCTTGACGCGCCCAATGTACCCGACGTTCAGCACGTAGTCGCCCAGGCCGTGTTTGCGACGGAACAGTTCCGGGTCGCCCTCGGCAAACCCTTTGTCCACCCCGTTGGGGACGATCCGCATCCGCTCGTCCGGCACACCGAACGTCAGCCTGATGATCCGCCGCTCGTGGCGGGTCAGCGGCAGGATCCGGGCCGCGTGACGCAGCATGTCGCGCACGTGCTTCCAGCCGCTGAGCATACCGGGCACCCGACCACCCAGCCTTCCGGAAACGACCAGCCGGAGCAGGCTTTGGTCGGCCACGTTCAGCACCGGGCTGAAGATGCACGGCACACCCCGATTCCGGGCACGATGGTGGAAGAACCACATCTCGGGGGCCACGCTGAAGAAGTGGCACACGTCCACGTCCGCAAGCTGGTCTTCCCATGGGTCCAGCAGCACAACTTCCACGCCGAGTTCTCGGACCGCATCGGCCGTCCGCTGAATCTGCCCGTACAGACCGGTTTTCACGAGCCCCACGTGGGCATGTGCCAGATACAGCACCTTCATGTCTGTCTCCGGGGCAGCCGGCGCACCTTCCGGGAAATCATACGTTCGGTTCCAGTCCCATGCCCCCGCGGACCTCACGGTAGACCGCTACCGTGCGATCGGCCCAGTCCTCGTAGTTGAACCGCTCTTGCAGCAACCGGTGGCCGGCTTCACCGAACCGGGCCCTCTGCCCGGAGTCCGCGGCAAGCTTCTCGACCGCCTCCGCGAGTTCGTCTGCGTCATTGTGACCGACCAGGGAACCCGTCTTGCCATCACGCACCGCTTCCGGGATGCCGTTGACATTGGTGGCGATGACCGGGAGCTTCGCGAGCATGGCCTCGCGGATGGACACGGGCAGCGACTCGAAGTGCGTGCTCAGCAGAAACACGTCAGCGGCTTTGTAGAGAGCCATCATATCTGGCTGGTAGCCGGGCAGAACGACGCGATCTTCCAGCCCCAGCCGGCGAACCGTCCGCCGGTGACGCTTCAGCAACGGGCCCTCTCCAGGCATCCAGCACAGGATCGGCAGCTTGCGGAGTCTCGGCCGCGCAAGCACTTCGAAGACAAGATCGTGGTTCTTCTGGTGAGTTACCCGTGCGGGCATCAGGAAGACCACCTGGTCGTCAGTCCATCCCATTCGGCGGCGGATCTCCGTGCGGGTCTCGGTGATTTCCTCCAGACGCCATGGTGGCACGGCCGTGTAGACCAGCGATGCCGGGCGCTTCATGCCACCCCCACGCAGGCGCCGAAGCTCATCCGTGTTCTCCACGATCACCTGGTCCGCCGAGCGGTTGATCACCCACGAACCACTCATGTAGTAGAGGCGCCTCATCGAGAGCATCATCGGAATGGTCACGATGTTGGGCAGGGCCCGCCCGCGTTTCCGCAGCACCTTGGCGACGGCTCCGCCTGCCCAGCCCATGTGCGTTCCCTGCGGGTTGAGCACGTCGGGCGAGAACTCCTCGACGATGTCCGCCAAGGGCTTCCGCGCGCGCCAGGTGGTGATCAGACTCCGGCGTCTGACCTTGGGGATCAGGGGTGTCGCCACCACCCGGACCCCGTCCTGCTCCATCATCGGGCACAGCTTTCCGCCGGACGTGATAACCGACACCTCGTGTCCGGCCCGCTTCAGCGCAACGGACAGGTAGATCGTGTCGTACTCGCCACCCCCCCCGACGTCGAAGTCCATGTGCAGGAAACAGATCCGCATCCCGATTCCCTATCCTCGGCTCATTCGGTCCAGCCGACGGCGCAGAATTCAGCGGTTCTTGGCGAACCAGTCGATTGTTCGCCGCAGACCATCGTCGAAGCCCAGTTGGGCGGAGAACCCGAACCGTTCGGCCGCTCGCGACGTGTCCAGGCGACGGCGGGGCTGGCCATCGGGCTTGGAGCGGTCCCAGACGAGCCGCCCCTTGTAGCTTGCAAGCTCGCGGATCTTCTCGGCCAATTCGCGGATCGTGATCTCAAAACCCGCGCCCAGGTTGACCGGTTCCGGGCTGTCGTAGCGTTCGGCGGCCAACACTATACCCCGTGCGCAATCCTCAACGTACAGAAACTCGCGGCTGGCGTTGCCCGTGCCCCAGACGACCACCTCATCGGCCCCGGATTCCCCCGCCTCGACGAACTTGCGGATCAGGGCGGGGATCACGTGGCTGGTCCGCGGGTCGAAGTCGTCGCCGGGGCCGTACAGATTTACCGGCAGCAGGTAGATGCCGTTCAGCCCGTATTGCTGGCGGTACGCCTGTAGCATCACCAGCAGCGACTTCTTGGCGATGCCGTACGGGGCGTTGGTTTCCTCGGGGTAGCCGTTCCACAAGTCCTCCTCGCGGAATGGCACGGGTGTGAACTTCGGATACGCGCAGATCGTCCCGACCTGAACGAACTTCGCGAGGCCGACCCGCCGCGCGTGCTCGACCAGGTGCAGCCCCATCGCCATGTTGGCGTAGAAGAACCGTCCGGGGTTCTCCCGGTTCGCCCCGATGCCGCCCACCTCCGCCGCTAAGTGGATCACCACGGTTGGCCGCATGTCGGCGTACATCCGCTCGACCGCCCGCTCGTCGGTGAGTTCGTAGTCGGCGTGGCGCGGCACGAGGATGCGGTCCGCCGGCACGCCGGCGCGGCGAAGCTCGGCCGTGACGTACCGACCGAGGAAGCCCACCCCGCCCGTTACCACGATGCGCTGTTCGCTTAGGTGCATTGTGTCGGCCCCGCCGGGGCTACTTCCTGGCCTTGCCGTTCCTGGCGCGATGGTCCGCGATGACGCGCTCCTCCTTCGCGATCTCCCAGTCGTGCTCCGTCATCATTTGGGCGAGTTCCTTGAACCGCACCTTGGACTGCCAGCCGAGCTTCTCGCGGGCCTTCGTCGCGTCTCCCAGCAGGAGGTCTACCTCCGCTGGCCGAAGGTATCGCGGATCGACGGCCACGCGTTCCTCGACATCAAGGTCGAGCAGGCCGAATACCTCCGCCAGGAACTCCCGAACCGAGTGCGTCTCGCCGGTGGCCACGACGTAGTCGTCCGGTTTGTCCTGCTGGAGCATCAGCCACATGGCCTCGACGTAGTCGCCGGCGAATCCCCAGTCACGCTGGGCGTCGAGGTTGCCGAGATAGATCCTGTCCTGAAGGCCCTCGCGGATTCGTGTCGCGGCGCGCGTGATCTTGCGGGTGACGAACGTCTCGCCCCGTCGCGGGCTCTCGTGGTTGAACAGGATGCCATTGCAGCAGAACATACCGTACGCCTCGCGGTAGTTGACCGTTTGCCAGTGTGCGAACAGCTTCGCACAGCCGTAGGGGCTGCGCGGGTGGAACGGGGTCCGTTCGGTCTGCGGGGTTTCGGCGACCTGGCCGTACATCTCGCTGGTGGAGGCTTGGTAGAAGCGGGTCGGCAGGCCGAGGTCGCGGATGGCCTCCAGCAGCCGAAGCGTCCCCACGGCATCGACCTGCGCCGTATAGACGGGCTGGTCGAAGCTCACGCGCACGTGCGATTGGGCGCCGAGGTTATAGACCTCGTCCGGCTGGCAGGCCGTGAGCACTTGTCGCAGGCCGGCTCCGTCGGTCAGGTCGCCATAGTGCAGGAACAGCCGGGCGTCGGGGTCGTGCGGGTCCTGGTAGATGTGGTCGATCCGCTCGGTGTTGAAGCTGCTCGATCGACGGATGAGCCCGTGGACTTCGTAGCCTTTCCCGAGCAACAGCTCGGCGAGGTAACTTCCGTCCTGCCCGGTGATGCCGGTAATCAGCGCTTTGCGCGGCATGGGGATCCTTTCGGGCCTGGGGCGTCGGGCACCTGTCGCCCCGAACACGAGGGGCTTCGGCGAAGGTCTCGGCCCTTCCGTCCCCGACTTCTATCGGGCGGTTCGCCCCTGCCCTTTAGGGCCCCGTTCCGCCCTCGCTGAAGCGAGGGTGCCGCGGCCGAGTTCAATCCCCCATGAGATCGCGGAACTCATCCTCGCCCACGATCTCGTGGATTGTCCGTTTCTGGTCGGCTTCGAGGCGCTGCTTCCACTTGTGGTCCATACTGGACACGGGCGTCCGCTCGACGCACCAGCGGAACTGGTTGGTGAGCGGCAGGCCGCAGAATTCCAGTGTCCGCTCGAGTACGGACAGGGGATCGCGCACGAGCTTCGCGTAGCGGACCTCGGTGTACTGCTCCGGCGGCAGCGAGGCCGCCTCTCGGCGAATGAGCCCGACGAAGTACTTCCACAGGTACGCGAGTAGCCCGACCGGCGTATGGTGACGCTCGTAGAAGTCGCCGCGCCACGGCTCAGGGAAAAGCGCCGCCCACCAGTCTCGCTCGTCCCAGTTGCCGAATTGGCCCTTGTGGACCTTCTCGTGGAAGGAGTTAACCACCGCTCGGGCGTCGCGAACGATGTGCACAAACCGGGCATCAGGGAACGCCTTCCGCATGTACAGAATCCGGCTGAACTCGGTGTACTTGGTGAGGAAGCGACGCTTCCCTTGCCACCGACAGATCCCCCTCACGATCCGGCGAACGCGCTGCAGTTCGGCTTCGGTCATGTCCTCGGGCCTGTGCTCGCGGGGCGGCTCCGGCCCGCCCGCGAGCTGGCGGAACCGCCGGAGGTTCGTCGTCCAGAACCTCCACGGCTCCAAGGCGCGGGGTAGCCGGCGTTGCGTGCGTAGCCGCAGGCGGTTGCCGACAAGCGGCAGGTCGTACACGCGATGCAGCAGCGCCGTGCACGCGATGCCGGGGAACCGGTTCTGGTATTGCGACACCCACGCGAACGCCTTGTGCATCGACATCAGCCGCAGCGTGATCGTGGTGCCCGATCGGGGACAGCCAATGAGGAATACAGGACGGTACATACTTGACCCTCATGCCTGCGGTTCGCCGTCCGAACCGCCGGGATCGGTTGGCGCGGCGCCCGGCGCCAGGTACTCATCCAGCCCGCACTGCGAGACAATCGCCTCGATCATTGCCGCCTGTTGTTCGTCCAGTTGCTCGCGCCACTTGTAGTTCATGTTCCGGAGGCCCTCGGCCCGGGCGGCCCGGACCATGCGATCGGAGGTCGGCAGTCCGCAGGAAGTCGCGATGCGGGTCAGCTCCGCCGCCGGGCGGTCCACTAGGTCGTGGTAGCGCACCATCACACAGCGCTCGGCGGGAACGCCGCGCAGGTCGTCGAGGATGGCAGACACCCGAGATGCCCAGTGAAACGCCAGGAAGGCCAGGGGCCCCCGGTACTCTCGTTGCCAGGCACGGCGGTGCGCTTCGGGCCATTCCCGCATCACGCGGTCCGCATCGTCCAGCCAGCGCCAGTTACCGTGGCGCCACCGATCCAGCAGCGAGCACACGACGGCCCTGGGATCGCGAACGATGTGGACGAACCACGGGGCCCTGAACGCCGCGCGGAACAACGGGACCCGACTGGTCCCGACGACCTTGAGCAGGAACTGCTGTTTGCCCTGCGCCCAGCAGGCCGTCGCGACCACGCGACGGAGCCGTTCGAAGTCGCCGGGCGACAGCGGTTCATCCCCCGGTGCCCCCCCCCCTCGACGAGCGCGCTCGTAGAAATCGGGTATGTATCGCCGCCAGAAGGGCTGGGCTTCTGACGGCTTGGCGCACAACCGCCGCAGAGGCGACTTCAGCAGGAGGCGGCCGACGTACGGCAGTTCGTACAACCGGTTTGCGACCGCCAACCACGGGCATGATGGCACGCGCGCCATCCAGTTGGACGGCCACGCGAGGGCCTCGTGATGCGCCAGCAGGCGCAGCAGGAGCGTCGTTCCCGACCTGCCGCTGCCAAGGATGACGATGGGGGGCCTCATTGTGTCCGTCTCTCGCTGGGTCGGTATCCGGGGCGTTGCGGGAAGGGCCTATCGCTTCTCCCATAGCACACCGTGGGTGTTGGAGTAGACCTGGCGGGCGTTGAAGCGCATCACTCCCCGTAGCAGGGCCGCCGGGAGCAGCCACTCCGTCTCGTAGCACCAGCGGTTGCTGTAGAACAACCCCGCGCGCTTGTCGGACTGAAAACGGCTGGCGTTTCCCAGAGCGTCGTGGCTGTGGCTGTTGCGGGGCGAGTACATGTCGGGAACGGGTTCCGCGCCGAGGAATTCGCACAGTTTGGGGATCATCCGGTCGGCGTGGAGGCAGAGCTCCTCGTAGCCAAGCTGAAAGGTCGGGATGTTCTCGCGCTCCAGGTAGCGATTCATGCGCTTGCTGTTGCGGCGCCAGTGCAGCATCAGCCCCAACCACGTGCGGCCCAGGTAGTACAGGCCCGCCTTGGCACCGTGTGCGCGGACGAGTTGGCCGAGAGAGAACCTGTTGCTGCGGCGGCTGGCCTTCCGCGCCGATAGCCCGTAGCCTCGCACGTCGCGAACCAAGTGGACGACCTTCAGATCGATGTCGGGCATCTCGTGCAGCACGCGCAGGAACGGCAGGTACTTCGACGTATCGACCGCGACGCGGTCTCGTCCGAAGACCTCGCGGAAGACGCGGAGCACCATCCGGTACTTCTCGGACAGGCTGTCGAAGGTGCGCCGGCGCAACTCTTCGCACACCGGTCGCCAGAACTCACACTCGTCCATCACCTTGCCGCACGAGCAGACCGTCTCGCCGCTTCGAGACAGGAAGTCGCGATCGGGACGCAGCAGCCGGAACGCTTCCCCAATGCCGACCATCTTCGGATGCCCCCCGAGCAGCAGCCCCAGCAGCGTGGAACCACTGAAGGGCATGCTGGCCACATAGACCACCGGTTCGCTCATGCCTACGCCTCGGCGAGGGCGGGACAGACCTGATCTGTCAGCAATCTCGGATACACCAGGAATCCAGTTTTCTTGATGCCGTCGGCCGGGCGGTAGCTCAGGGGTTCGCCGGCGAGATCCACGACCGCACAGCCCGCCTCTAGAGCCACGGCCGTGCCGGCGGCTGTGTCCCACAGGCACGTCGGGCCGTGCCGCGGATAGATATCCGCCTTGCCCTCGGCCACGGCGCAAATCTTGATGCTGCTTCCGTGCTGGACCATCTCCGTCACGCCCAGCCGCTTGAGGAACTCCTCGGTCTCGGCCGACAGGTGCGACCGGCTGACCACGGCCCGTTCGGGCTTGTCCACCTGCCGCGCGTGGATCCTCGTCGGCTCGCCGCCGCCCTCGGCCTTCCACGCCCCCAGCCCGGCGGCCGCGTAGTACAGCACGTCCTGCGCCGGCACATACACGACACCCAGCACCGGCCGGCCATCCTCGACCAGCGCGATGTTCACTGTGTACTCGGTCAGCCCCTTGACGAATTCCTTCGTCCCGTCCAGCGGATCGACGCACCAGAATACCCGCCAGGCCGCCATGCCCTGCTGCTCGAGGTCGCCCTCTTCGGACAGCACCGGCAGCTTCGGCTCCAACTCGGCCAGCCCGGCCGCGATAGCCTCGTGAGAGGCGGTGTCGGCCCGCGTCAGCGGCGAGCCATCTGCTTTCTCCTCGGCCGTCACGCCGTCGGCGGCGACCCTCTGGATCTCTCGCCCGGCCGCGATGGCGATATCCCTCACGCGGGCGAGCACACGCTCGAGTGTCTGCGTTTCCATTGGCGGTTCCTACCGCGCGCCGTTGGCGCCGATGTAGCCTTCCTTCTCGAGGTGCAGGATGACCTGCTGGGCGCACTGCTCGGGCGTGGTATCGACGGTATCGATTTTCAGGTCGGCATCCTCCGGCACCTCGTACGGGTCGGAGATGCCGGTGAATTCCTTGATGATTCCGGCCCGCGCCTTCGCGTAGAGCCCCTTGGTGTCGCGCTGCTCGCAGACCTCCAGCGAGGTCGCCACGTGCACAAGGATGTACCCGCCGCCCCTGCTGATCAGGGCCTTGTTCTCCTGCCGGATGTTGTCGTACGGGGCGATGGGGGCGCAGATCGCGATGCCGCCGTTCTTGGTGATTTCCGACGCTACGAAGCCGATCCGCCGGATGTTGATGTCCCGATGCTCCTTGCTGAAGCCCAGCTCGCTCGACAGGTTCTTCCGCACGATGTCGCCGTCGAGCAGCGTCACCGGCCGGCCGCCCATCTCCAGCAGCTTGACGAGCAGCACGTTCGCGATCGTACTCTTGCCCGAGCCGCTCAGGCCCGTGAAGAACACGGTGAAGCCCTGCTTGCTCCGCGGCGGGTACGTCCGGCGAAGCTCCTGCACGACCTCGGGGAAGCTGAACCACTCGGGGATCTCCCGCCCCGTCGCCAGACGCTCGCGAAGCTCCGTGCCGGAGATCGATAGCGTCTTGGTGTCTTCGTCCAGCTCATCGACCGGCATGTACGCGTCGCGGTCCGGCACGTACACCATCATCTTGAACGGCACCATTGCGATGCCCAGCTCCTCCTCGTGCTGCTGGAGCAGCTCCTGGGCGTCGTACGGGCCGTAGAACGGATTGCCCTTCGAGTCCTTGCCCGGGCCCGCGTGGTCGCGGCCGACAATCAGGTGCGTGCATCCGTGGTTCTTGCGGATGATCGCGTGCCACACCGCCTCGCGCGGTCCGCCCATCCGCATCGCCAGCGGCAGCAGTGACACCATGGCCGTGTTGTGCGGGTAATGCTTCGTGATGGCCTGATAGCAGCGGACCCGGGTGTAGTGGTCCACGTCGCCGGGCTTGGTCATGCCGACGACCGGGTGGATCAGCAGGTTGGCCTCCAAGTCGGCGGCCGCCCGGAAGGTCAACTCCTGGTGCGCACGGTGCATGGGGTTGCGCGTCTGGAACGCCACGACCTTCACCCAGCCGAGGCTCGCGAACCGCTCGCGAACCTGCCTCGGCGTCAGGCGGTACTCGACGAAGTCGTAGTGCGTGGGGGCCTTGACACCCTCGAGCTTGCCGCCGACGTACCACGGATTCGTCTGGTTCATCAGATACCCGACGGCCGGGTGCTCCGTGTTCGTTGTGCCGAAGACCTTCTCGGCCTCGGCCTTCAGGTCTGGCTGCCAGACGTCCTCGACGTTCAGCACGGCCAGCGTATAGCCCTCCATGTCGCGGAGGGCCAGCTTGCCGCCGGGTTCGAGGCCCTTGGCTACGTCCTCGGGCACGTCGAGCGTGATGGGCATCGGCCAGAGCGTGCCGTCCGGCAGCCGCATATCGTCGCGGACGCCCTCGTACTCGGCCTTCGTCAGGAAGCCCCGCAGCGGCGAGAAGCCGCCGTTCATCAGCAACTCCAAGTCGCAGAACTGGCGCGGGGTGAGGTCCCAGCTTGGCCAGTCGCGCGACTGCTCCTTCAGCTCGGTTGCGCGGGCCTCATCGACGTACAGGTTCACCAGCGTGCCCCCGTGGGGCTGAATCAGTCTCTCCGGCATCGGTCAAAGCTCCTGGGCAGGTCTGTCTGCAGGGCAAAAAGGGGTCGTAGACACGTACTGCAACCATCAGACGATCGTGGGAACCACGAATCATATCCTGCATCGGCGATTTCGGCAAGGCAGTTTGATTCGGTCGTTTGTCGGCCGGGCCAGTGTTCGGTTTTGACCGAGGCCGGGCGAGCGGCTAGACTTCCTGTGGTTCCAGGCCGCCAGTCTGCGGGAGGTACGCCATGCGGATGTCGAAGCGGAGTGAATACGCGTGTCTCGCCCTGATTGATCTGGCGGAACGTTTCGAAGAGGGGCTCTGCAAGGTCGCGGACATCTCCAAGCGAAAGGCGATTCCGCGGAAATTCCTCGAGCAGATTCTGCGGGCCTTCAAGACCGGCGGGTACGTGACCAGCGTTCGCGGGGCCGAGGGCGGCTACCGGCTCATCAAGGCGCCCGGCGAGATCAGCCTTGCGGAGATCATACGCCTTATGGATGGTGCGCTGGCGCCCGTCGAATCTGTCAGCCGCTACTTCTACCAACACTCGCCGATCGAACGAAACAAGGAGCTGCTTGGGGTCTTCCGGGACATCCGTGACTATGTAGCCGCCAAGCTTGAGGAAACCACACTCGCCGACTTGGTCTGAGCGTGCTGGCGACATTCCCGTAACTTCAATTTTCAAAGAGTCTTAAGGGGATCAACGAAGAAGATACAGCACTCCGTGAGGTCATTTCTTGACTAATTCGGTAGGATATATTATATTACTTCCGTTGGCGGGGAACTTGCCCCCGGAAGCGGCGAGGACGACACCAACGAACAATCGGTTCGCCCGGGCGGTGGAAGCGGCCCGGAGACGCAGTGCGAACGGGAGATAACCCCGATGAAAACACTTCGTTACCGTTTGACTGGCTGCCCGCATAACCTCGATGACTGCCTCGACCTGTCCCGAACGAGCGTTCCCGAGGCGGCGTCCGTCGATCTCAGGGCGGAGCGTTTCTTTCTCGAGTTCTACGAGATGGTTCAGCTTGTGGCTCACTGCCGCTGGCAGTTCGACGGCACGGCCGTAAAGACTCAAGAGATCTGCGGCGTGTTCTTTGATCGCGACGATGGACCCGTTCGCCGGCAACAGCTTGCCGGCGCGAACCGCCGACTGGAACAAATGCTGGAACGGATGGACTCACTGGGAGTGCGTCCGGAGGGCATGGACCGACGCTTCGGCCTCTCGTATCTGGCCGTGGCCTGAGGAGGGCTCAACGTGTTCGTGGAGGGATTTCTGCTGACCGGACTGTTCGTGCTTCTGCTGGCCTTCGTCGCTGAGTATGTCGATTCGACGCTCGGGATGGGATACGGCACCACGCTGACGCCCGTTCTCCTGCTGATGGGGTTTGAGCCCCTGCAGGTGGTGCCGGCCGTGCTGCTGTCGGAACTCATCACCGGGCTGCTGGCGGGGCTGGCCCACCATTCGGCCGGCAATGCGAACTTCCGGCCGAATCTCCGAAAGAACGGCTCGCCAGATGACGGCGCGGGCGTCCTACGTCGCCTTCGCAGGGCGTGTCCGCGCGACCTGAAGATCGTGATCCTCATGGCCGCGTGCAGTGTCATCGGCACGCTGGCGGCCGTCTTCGTCGCGGTTCATCTCAGCAAGTTCTACCTCAAGCTCTACATCGGGCTGATGGTCTTCGCCATCGGGCTGTACCTGCTGCTGACCCGGAAGCACGAGCGTCGGTTCTCGGCGAAGAAGCTGTTCGGCCTGGGGCTGATCGCCTCGTTCAACAAGGGAATGAGCGGCGGGGGCTACGGCCCGGTGGTGACGGGCGGACAGATCCTCTCGGGCGTCAGCGGCAAGACGGCCGTGGCTGTCACGTCGCTCGCTGAAGGGCTGACCTGCCTCGTCGGGTTCGCCGCCTACCTGGCGACGCGGAGCATCGTCGATTGGCGGCTGTTTCCGTACCTGTGCTTCGGGGCCGTGCTGTCCGTGCCGCTGTCGGCCTATACGGTCAAGCGGCTGAAGGTGGGCAACCTCCAGACCGCCATTAGCGCCCTGACCCTCGGTTTGGGCGCGTGGACGCTCGGCAACCTCGTCCTCTAACCCATCCGTCCCCCATGCCGCCCGGGGCGGCGTTGCGCAAGCCTGCTTGCTCGTGGCGTGGCTGCGGTTTTCGGCCGATACGGATATCACGTCGAGGACCGCGACATGAGCTGGCAGGCGTGGACAACTTTGGGCACGCTGGCGGGCGTGCTCGGGCTGATGGCCCGCACGCGCATCGCCGCGGACATCATTTTGGTCGCCGCCCTCACGCTATTGCTGGTCACGGGCGTGCTCTCGCCCAAGGAGGCGCTTTCGGGGCTGGCGAACCCGGGCGTGATCACCGTAGGCGTGCTGTTCGTGGTGGTCGCGGGCGTACGGAACACGGGCGGGTTGAACTGGGTAACGCGGCACGTCCTCGGCCGGCCGAGGTCACAGCGGCAGGCGCTCGGCCGGACCATCGCCCCCGTCGGCGTGATGAGCGCGTTTCTCAATAACACGCCGGTCGTGGCGATGTTCGTCCCGCTGCTAAGCGAGTGGGCGCGGAAGCACCGGCTGGTGCTAAGCCGGCTCCTGCTGCCGCTGAGCTACGCGGCCATCCTCGGCGGCATGTGCACGCTGATCGGCACGAGCACGAACCTCGTGGTCAACGGCTTGCTGCTGAGCGAGACGGACCTTCCGGGGCTGGGAATCTTCGAATTGGCGTGGGTGGGCGTGCCGTGCGCAGTGCTTGGCGGAGCGTACCTGTGGCTGGTCGGCGGGCCGCGACTGCCCGACCGCACACCGGTCATCAGCCAGACCGACGACCTGCGCGAGTACACCGTGGAGATGACGGTCGAGCCCGGCTCGCCGCTGTGCGGGCAGACGATCGAGCAGGCCGGCCTGCGCCATCTGCCGGGGACGTACCTCATGGAGATCGAGCGCGAGGACGAGCCGATCGTGGCCGTCGGGCCGGACGAACGGCTGCGCGCCGGCGACCGGCTGATGTTCGTCGGCGTGGTCGAGTCCATCCGCGACCTGCGGCGGATCAACGGGCTCAAGCCCGCGACCGATCAGGTGGCGAAGCTGGCAAGCCCCAAGCGCGCCCGCCGGCTCGTGGAGGCCGTCGTCTCGAACTCCTGCCCCATCGCCGGCCGGACGATCCGCGAGGGGCAGTTCCGCGGAGCGTACGGCGCCGTCGTCATCGCGGTCGCCCGCAACGGCGAGCGAATCCGTAAGCGAATCGGCGACATCGTCCTGAAGCCCGGCGACACGCTGCTGCTCGAAGCCGATCGCTCATTCGCCCAGCGCCAGCGGAATTCGCGCGACTTCTTCCTCATCAGTGAACTGGAGGACTCCTCCCCGCCCCGGCACGAGCGCGGCTGGGTCGCGCTGCTCGTCCTGGCGGCCATGGTAGGCCTGGTCGCCGCGGGGCTGCTTACCATGCTTCAGGCGGCATTGCTGGCGGCCGGTGCCATGCTCGCCACGCGCTGCCTCACGGGGGGCGAGGCCCGACAGAGCGTGGACTGGCAGGTGATTATCACCATCGCCGCCGCGCTGGGGATCGGCCAGGCGGTTCAGAAGACCGGGCTCGCCGCCGGCGTGGTGGACTTCCTGCTGGCGGGGTCGGGCGCTCGGCCGTGGGTGGCACTGGCGGCGCTGGGGGCGATGACCTCCGTGCTGGCGGCGCTGGTCACGAGCAACGCGACGGCCGCCCTCATGTTTCCGCTGGCGGTGACGACGGCCGTGCAGCTTGACGTGAGCATCATGCCGTTCGCGGTCGTGACGATGATCACTGCGGCCGGTAGCTTCGTCACGCCGCTGGGCTACCAGACGAACCTGATGGTCTATGGTCCGGGCGGCTACCGCTTCAGCGATTATATCCGCGTGGGCTTGCCGCTGAACGTGTTGGTGTGGGCGACGAGCGTTGCCCTCGCCCCGCTGGTCTGGCCTTTTTGAGGGCGGCTAGCGGGCCGTGTCCGACCGGGCTTGCCGAGGAATCCGTCCGTCCGCCTGTTGCGCCGCCAGCCAGGGATGGACGCGGTAGGCCGCCTCCGGAAGCGGCTTACCGTCGCCAAGCGGAGACGTCTGTACGGTACACGGCTCGTCGGCTCGGCCCCAGGTGAAGTGCGTCAAGACCCGTGGGGCCGATCCCGTCTGCGGCCAGTCGGAGTGCCGGAACAGGTACGCGGCCGCCTCTTCCTGGATCGGGCTGTGGCCGTCGTAGTCGAGGTACACTTCGTCGCCGGCCATCTGTCGAACCGCTCCCTTCACGTCGCCCTTCATGGCGGCATAGCACCGCCCCAACGGGGAACCGGGGACGCCGCGGTTGGCGTGTATGTATCGAAGCTGCTCGACGAAGAAGCTGAGCTCGACGATCAGCACAACCAGCAGTAGCGGCGCGAGCCACCGTCGCTTGCCGCCACCGGGCTTGGCCTGCATCCGCACCGCCGCCCAGCCCATCAGGGCGAACGGCAGCGGGTACCAAAGCGGGAAGTACGTGGGGCTGGTCCTGATACCCATCGCCGCGAAGCTAAGCGGAATGAGAACGACGAGCGCCCCCGTGATTGCCGGAGGGCTCCGCCGCGACGCCTTGTTGCGCCGAGCCTGCCAGAGGCGACGGATCCCGAATATCGCGCCAGCGGCCAGCAGGAGAATCGGCACGGTCATGACGATCTCATACGGCCAGCGGCGCCACGCTACGCTCCGGGCGAACGCCGGATAGCCTCCGCGGAACTCCAACGACCAGCCGACACCGGTGACGCTCATCGCTGCGGCCGGCGCAGCGCGCCAGAAGTGACTATGTCCCAAACGGTTACCGCCGGGCGCATCGAGGTGCCCCGTCAGCAGATACGGTAGGACGGACGCCACAGCGATGGCCAGGCCGACACCCACCGGCGCGGTCGTCAGCTTTGGTCGGCACCACGCCACGAGCGCCGCGACCGCCAGCACCAAGGCCACACCGGCCAGGTGAATCTGGACGACCAGCGTCAGCGAGACGATGACCCCCAGCGCCGCCCAGCGGCTGCCGCAGCAGATCCATCGCCAGACGAACAGGTACACCAGCAAGGCCGCCGGGAAGAGCAAGTGCTGCGCCCAGATCCACCGCGAGTAGTGGATGGCCCACGGCGCGGCCGCCAGGAACGCCGTCCCCCACCAAGCCGCGGCGGAGCCCTTCCATCGCTTCATCAGCCAAGCAGCCAGGAGCACCGCGGCGATGTTCACGCCGGCCGTGAAGTACAGCAGGCCCATCGGGCTGGGCCAGATCAGCCAGACCCCCGCCAGGAGATACACAAAGCCCGGCAGATTGCGGAAGTCGCCACTGTTGACCAGTCCGGCCCTCTCCCACCGGCCATGTGCGATGTCCTCGGCCAAGGCGCAGGCGCGGGCCTGATCCTCGCAGAAGACGCTGTCGGCCAGCCAGAACACGCGGAAGGCAAGCCCGGCGAGGATGATCGCCGTGAGGAGGCCGCGCAGCCACAACGCGAGGGCCGGGGGACCCGACTCCGCTTCCGTGCGGCCGCATCCGTTCTGTGTCGGCTCGTCCACGCCCCGATTCTACTTCCGTCTGCAGCTCGTGTCACTGTGGCGGCGTATCAGCGCAATCGCGCCAAGCGCCAGCAGGGCCAGAGTTCCCGGCTTCGGTACGACATAGCAGAAGGACGTTGAGCCGAAGACGATGTCGGCGTCTCTACTCATCTTGGAGACGGGTTTGGCTGGCTTCGGTGCGGCATCGGCGTTACAATAGTATGGAAACACTGGGCCGACGGCTGTCGTCAAGGACCCGGACGCGATTTTGCGATCCGAAGAGGAAGCGGCATGACAGTTCATCAGTGCAATCGGGTGACAGGGCACAGAACCTCGAACTTGCGGCCGCAGGGGGCCTTCACGCTGGCCGAGCTCTTGATCGCTGTGGCGGTTCTGGGCGTGGGGCTCTCGATGGTGGCCTCCCTGTTCCCGGCCGCGTTGCGCGAGAACCAGCGGTCCACGGACGACGTGCTCGGCTCGATCATTTGCCAGAACGGTCTGGCCGTGGTGAAGTCGAAGGTGACGCACTCGAGCGACCCGTTCTCGGGTCACACGTGGTTCTCGAACTACAGCGGGCTGGGCAACGACTGCTACTTCCCCGTCGGAGACTCGGACAGCAACATGGGTTTCTGCATCACCGGCCGGATGATCGAAGCCGGCAAGAACGACTACGTCATCGCCATCCTCGCTTACCGAACCCGGACCTCCGCGAACCCGATCGTAAGGTGGATCAACGGCACGATCTCCGATCTGGACGACGTCAGCGAAGTCAGCGTAACGAACAACCCGCACTTCGTACAGATGGGGACGCCGATGCTGATCGGTTCCGGCGCCGACGCCGGCGCGTGGGGATACGTGGTGGCCTGGGACGAGGCGAACAGCAAAGCCGTCCTGGACCGCCGGCTTCCGCCCGGAGCCAACGTGTCGATGCGGGTCCTGCATGAAAACGGCGCCACGGAGAGCCCGGCGATCGGCGTGCTGATCGCCCGCACGGCCCTGAAGGACTAGACCTGCACAGGTTCCCTCGCGTTCCGGTTCGTTTGTCCTGAACCCAGCAGGGCGGAACCGGAAAGGCCCGCTCGGAGCCGGCCGGTCGTCTCGCGGCGGGACGGTTCGGGCGGTTCGTTGTAGAGTTCCCTCCGAACTTGGCATGGCCCGCGAAGGAGGTCCATGGAGGCCCTGTCCAACGATGTGCAGGTCGAGCGGGAAGCTCACAATATGCCAGGCCGCGGTGTCATCATGGTCCTCGGCTCGCCCAACGACGCGCACGGGCGGCTGTACAGCGTTGCTCTGGGGCGCTGCGAGGAGGCGGTCCGCCTCTGGTGCGACAATCCCGACTGGAAGGTCCTCCTGACCGGCGGGTACGGCGATCACTTCAACACGACGAACCACCCACATGCCCACTACGTGAAGGAGTGTTTGCTTGGGCAGGGGCTGCCATCGGAAGCCTTTCTCGAGTTGGCGGGAAGCCGAAATACCCTTGAGGATGCCTCTCTGGCGAAGCCGATCCTGCTCAACCACGGCGCGACGGCCGTTGTTGTCGTGACCTCCGATTATCACCTGGCCCGCGCTCGGTTCGTCTTCGGAGAAGAGTTCGCCGGCACGGGCATCGTGTTCCTGTTCATCGGAGTGCCGACCGACGATCGGGAATGCGAACTCGATCTGCGGGGCCTTAGGAAGCACGAACGCGAGGCCCTGAGTGCGCTGATGGCCAAATCGAAGGCAAGACGCCCGCCTTCCGGTAAGTAGTCCTGCGTGGCCGTGGCCCATCAAACCGGAATTCCACTTGCCGTGGGAGATCGGTACGGCGCACGAATTCGCCGGCGTGAACGCGTGTTCCGCGACGCATCTCAACCGGTCCAGGCGGAGCGCCCGCAGCAGGTTGCGGAGTTCCTGGCGTGGGGCGTTTGCCGTGACCATTCTGTCCATGCCTTCGGGTTGGCTGTGGCGGACGCACTTCCGGCCATCCTTCTGCTTGCGAAATCGGTGCGTCAGGGGCTCGTTACACATGCGCTTGACCGTCGCCCGGTGCGCGGATACGCTCGGCCTATGCCCGTGTGGGGGCCCTCGGCCGCGTACCGGCGCTTGTCCAGGGCCGCTGCGGAACCTCTCCACGGGCCGAAGAACCGGGCTTCGCCGCGGATCTTCGTGGATCGCAGAAGCCTACGCCCGTAGCTCAGCAGGATAGAGCGGCGGTTTCCTAAACCGCAGGTCAGAGGTTCGAGTCCTCTCGGGCGTAGTGGAGGCGGTCGGTGGCGAGTGAGCGCAAGTGCTTCCATTTTCAGGCAGCTGCGCTGCGCGCTTGGGGTTGCAGGCTTGGCTCCGGTCGTGGTCCTCGGTGACCTGTTTTGACGAGTTCTGGCGCTTGAGCGCTGTTGTTTGCGCTGCGCGCTGCGCCACGTTTGCCGCGGTGTTCTCCGCCCCGGCCGCGAGGCGAAGTGCTTGCGTTTCTTCGCGATGTCGTTCTCCGATGTCCGGCAGCGCGGCGAGGGCCTGTCGCTGATCCGCAATGACCGTGTGCGTATAGCGGTCGATGGTCAGCGCGATGGTCGAGTGTCGCGCGAGGCTCTTCGCCACCGAGGGGGCGATCCCGGATTGGGCAAGGCGCGTGATGAACGTGTGGCGAAGCGCGTGGAAGTCGGCCACACGCCCGGCCGCGTCGCGGTAGAGCAGGAAGCTCGACTCCGCCCGCCGCTTCCGCTCGCGTTCGGAGAGCCCGTCTTCGCCCATCCACACCATGCGAGCTGCCTTCAGGTCGTGTCGGATCATCTTCACCGGCTTGTCGGGCATCGCGAACACCGGTTGGCCCGCCGACTTGTCGGCGAGGAACTCGGCCAGTAGCTCGGCCATTTCGCGCCGTAACGGGAGCACGTCCATCCGGCGGTGCTTGCTGTACCCGGCCGCCACCGTCACGGTGGCAGCACCCGGATCGTGAAGCTCAAAGCTGGCCGGCGTCAGGCTCCCCAACTCGCTCGCCCGAAGGCCGGTCTCGACAGCCAGACGGTACAGCATCGCCCGCGTCGGCCCATCCAGACCGCCAATCGGCTCGCTGCCCTGGGCCGCTTCGATCAACCGGGCAAGCTCTTCGTCGGTGAGGCTGCGCCGGTCATGGCGCCGGTCGAGCTTGACGTTGTAGCCGGCCAGGTGCGCGAGGGCGTCGTCACGGCATCGGCCGTCCCGCTTCAGCCACCGGGAGAACTGCTTGATCGCCCGGAGATAGTGGTTGCACGTCTGAAGGGACCTGCCCTCGACATCCCGGAGGTGGGCCAGCGCGCCTTGAACGGCCGAGGGCTGAAGCTCGCTGATTCGCGTGGCCTTCGCGAGCGCCAAGATCTTCGCCGTTCGCGTCACGACCAGCGTAGCCTGCTTGGCCGTTGTGCCCTTGGCCCCAAGCGTCGCGCGCAAATCGGCAAGGTGCCCGCCGGTCACCTTACCACCGGCGTCTGTGACGGCCAGCGGCGTGGCTTCGGCTCGTGCGTACTGGTCCGCGCGTGCGTCGATCAGGCCGGATTCCCGCTCCCAGGCCTCCGTCTCCAGCTTCTTGGCGAGGGCCTCGGTCGCGGCCTTGTCCCGACAGCCCTTGACCGTTCGCCGCAGGCCGGGCCGAACGGAGTAGGTGATGTACCAGCGGCCCTCGCGGTTCCTGTTCCCGCCGCGTTTGTAGATCGTCGCCATGTCGCTAACTCCCGTTCGGTGCTTCCGCCAGTCACGATGCGGAGAAGACCCGTATCGTGTCAAGTCAAAGGCGTCTAAGTTGATTTAATACAAACGCTTATGCGACCAGTCCTTCGGGCGGTCCGCGGCCCGGAGACGCTGCCGGCTCCTTCGGCGATGCACCGGCCGTCGCGCGTTCGCGTCTTTGGTAGTATCTACCGGAGGCACAAAGAGGGTGGAAGAGGGTGAACGGCCAGTAGCGGCAAGTGGCCCCACTCCGCCGGCAGTGGCATGCAGTGCGACCGAGAGTTTCCGGGAGCCGGGTGCGTCGCCTGAGCCGATTGCCCGGGGCCGGCGGGCTTACCGGAGGTGCGAGAATAACGGGTACTTCCGGTCGAAGAGCCACTTCTGCCGCGTCATCCTTCGGACCGCGCCCGGATTGTCCCGCAGGTAGTCGTCGAGATTGTCCGTCGAGATGCCGAGGATGCCCGCAGCATGAGACTTGCTGAGCGGCTTCGACCACTCCGGCTTGTGCTCGGGTCCGCCCTCGGCGGCGGCGTCCGCGGCCGGCTCTGGCCGCGCGGAAGCCTTCCCCGGGGGCTTCTGCGCTTGGGCCGCGGCGTCGGCTTCGTCCTGGGGGCCTGCTACAGGCGGCGTCTCTTGCTCCTCGCCTGCGCACGCCGCAGCCTCCTCAAGATCGGGCGGCGCCTCGCCTCCGCGGCCAGCGCCTGCAGGTAGCCCGCCACATCCTCGCGGCGCCAGCGGACCGTCTTCTTGGCGATCCGCACGGGCCGCGGGAAGCGACCCTCGCCCATCTCGGCCAGCGCCGCCAGACGCCAGACCGTCCGCACGTGGATGCCCAGAAGACCGGCCACCTCCCGCACCGTCAGCAGCGGGCTCAGCTCGACCGGATCCGGTCCGTTCATTCCATTCGTCGTCATCGTTCCACCTCGCTCGGGGTTGTCTTGCTTCGTCGGGCCGGGCAAGCCCACGAAGGCCTTGTGCTGAAGGGAGCGGCCCGCGGCCGCCCTCAATCGCCTACCGACGTACCTACCGGAGCGGCGCGAAGGTCGGAAGATACAGGCCCCCGAGTACCTGCCAGTGGCACCGTTCCCCTGTCACTGGCCGAGAGTACGGGGCCGCTCCTCGCGGCTAGCGTTTTCCTGATCGCGGGCGTTTTCTTGCGCAAGAAAACGAGCCTTCCTAGAAGAGAGCTTGCCGGTTCCCGGAATTGGCTTGCGTCCGTCCGCGACTGCGTTAGTCTTGGGCCATATCCTTACACGAAAAGGAAAGGAACGTGACCCAGACTAACAAGCGGCGCGGCGCGCTTTCGGCGGAGTTGGCCAACGCTCTCACCCGGCTGGCCAGCGGCGGCAAGTCGATCTTCACCGTCGATGACTTGGCCGAGGCCTTGGGCAAGACCGCCCGGCAGGTCTGGAGGACGCTGACGTTCCTGGTTGAGCGGGGCTGGGCGGTTCGCCTGATGAAGGGCGTGTATCTGATCGTGCCGCTGGAAGCCGGCCCGGAGTCGGCCTGGTCGGAGGACTCGCTTGTCGTCGCAGCCTACCTCGCCAAGCCGGCCGCGGTTGCGTACTGGACGGCGTGCCATCACTGGAACTGGACGGAACAGGTTCCGCGGACGGTCTTCGTCCAGACCCCCCAGCGGGTCCGGCCCACCACCCGGAAGGTGATCGGAGTGCAGTATCGCTTCGTGCACGTGCAGCCGAACAAGTTCTTCGGCACCGTTCGCCGGACGGCCGGACAAGAGCAGCTCACCGTGACCGACCGCGAGAAGACGCTGGTGGACGCCATGGACCACCCGGAGCTTTGCGGCGGGATCGGGCAGGTGATCGAGATGCTCCCCGCGGCGGCGCGGGCCGTGACGTGGGGCCGCGTGGGCGAGTACCTCAAGCGCCTGGACTCAGGCGCGGCGTACAAGCGGCTGGGGCTGCTGGTGGAGCAGCTCGGCGAGAAGGTTCGCATTCCCGCCCGCGCCAAGCGGATCGAGGGCTGGCATTCGCTCCTCACCGGCGGGTACGCCCCGCTTGAGCCGCACAGGCCGATGGACGGGCCCAGCAACTCCCGCTGGCGCGTGCGGCTGAACGTGCCCGGCGTCCTGCGCGAGGGGCGGCGATGATCCAGGCGAGGGGCGGCGTGCCTTCTCCCATGGCATGGGCCTTGAGTCGTTCAGAAAAACAGGTATAGTTTTTCTGAACGGCCGTCCGATGGAGCTAACCATGAAGACCGTCCGCGAACGAATCATCGCGCGTATCAAGAAACGGCGGGAGGGTTCGGTCTTCTCGCCGAAGGACTTTCTGGACCTTGGCAGCCGGCCCTCGGTGGACAAGACGCTCTCCAACCTCACGAAGGAGGGCGTGACCAGGCGGATCGGCCGGGGGCTGTACGATCGGCCGAAGCGGAGCCGCCTGCTCCGTGAGCAGCTTGGGCCTGATATTGACCAGGCCGCCCAAGCGATTGCTCGCAAGCACCGCTGGACCATAGCGCCTGCGGGCGCAACAGCGGCGAACCTGCTGGGGCTGTCACAACAGGTTCCGGCGAAGATTGTGTACCTTTCTGACGGGCCAAGCCGAAGACTCAAGGTTGGCGGCCAAGTCCTCGCTTTCCGCCATGCCAACCCCAAGGACCTGCGCATGCCCAATTACTCGTCGAGGCTGATTGCACAGGCCCTTCGCTTCGTGGGCAGAGATCACGTCACGCAGGAAATGCTGGATCGCCTCCGAAGAAGGGCGCCCAAGAAAGACATCCAAGCCTTGCTCCGTGACGCGCGTTACGGAACGGACTGGATTCTCGACGTTGCCCGGCAGATTGCGGAGGACGACCGTGAATAGCGTTGCCGTCTTGGGCAGAGAAGAGCGCGTCGAGCTCTTCCGTTTGACCGCCGAACGGATGCATCTGGAACCTGCAATCGTCGAGAAGGACTTCTGGGTTTGCTGGCTGCTCAAGCACTTGTTCACGATCGAGGAACTCGATGGCTGGCTGGTCTTCAAGGGCGGAACAAGCCTGTCGAAGTGCTTCAACCTGATCCAACGGTTCTCCGAAGACCTCGACATCGCGGTTGATTTTGGGAAGCTGGGCTTCACCGGAAGCCGTGACCCAAGGCAGGCGAGCCTGTCGCACACCAAGCGGGCCCCCTTGCTCGCCTTGATGTTGGCCGAATGCCAGCAGTATGTCGCCGGTCCCTTCTTGACGGCGGTACGGAAGCGAATCCAGAGCATCCTTGGGCGGGAAGGCTGGCTGCTGGAAATCAGTCCGGCCGACCCCAACACCGTTGAGTTCGAGTTCCCCGTCGCCGTTGGCGCTGCCTTGAGCTATATCAAGCCACGGGTCGTGCTGGAACTGGGCACTCACGCCGAGCCGATTCCGCACGACCTGCGCCCCGTCCGGCCGTTCGCCGCGGAGCACTTCCCCACGGTCTTCGGTGATCCTACCTGCCAAGTCCCGACGGTCGTGGCGCGCCGAACCTTCTGGGAGAAGGCCACCATCCTGCATGCGGAGTATCACCGCCCTCTGCACAAGCCGATGCTTCCGCGCTACTCGCGTCACTACGCAGATGTGGCCATGATGTCGCAAGCGGCGGTCGTGGATGAAGCGTTAGCCGATTTCGACCTACTCACGAGCGTCGTCGTTCACAAGGACCGCTTCTACCACTGCGGCTGGGCCAAGTATCTTGAGGCAAGGCCCGGCAGCTTCCACCTGCTGCCCCGGGAACGTCGGCTACCCGATCTCCGTAGGGACCACGAGGCCATGGGAGTGATGTTTTTCGGCGAGCCGCCGACATTCGACGACGTGATGAGCAACTTGGCCGACCTTGAACACAAGATCAACGCGTACTGATAGTCGGAGAATCTCGGCTGCCGGGCCGGCTGCGTTTACTCTGGCATCTGGTCGGCAGTGACCATCGCCATGATGCCGGCGCGGACGGCTTCGTGGAGGTCCGGCCAGGCCGCGATGAGCGTCGCCAGGTCGGGCGGAAGGTCGTTCATCGCCGTGAGCGCTGTCGTTTGCGATGAAGGCGGAACGTCGCTTTGGCGCAAGTCGTGGCCGCCGCTGTGTTTGGGCCTGCGCGTCTTTGGTTTCCTAAACCGCAGGTCAGAGGTTCGAGTCCTCTCGGGCGTATCCGTCTTCGCTGAAGGCGCCGAGCGGCCCCGTTGGGGCGGATCTCTGCCGCCGTTCCCGGCCGCCGCATTCGCGATTCGCGACTCGCCATTCCAATCGCTGTCTTCTGGTGCCATCCGTTTCGATCGGCTGCGTACCGTTGCCTTCCGCTGCTTTCCCGTGCCGTCCAAATCCGTCCATTGCCGTCCATTGCCATCTTCTGCCAAGCAGTTTTTCGTCCTAAGCCTTTGTCGTACAAGCGGTTGCGTCGTTTTCGTCCCTCCGCGGCCGCCCAAGGTTAGGGGGGAATCCGAAAAACGGAGTTTTCCGGAAGGCCTGAGGCTTGCGGCCTGAGCAACGGCCGCAGATTCGTGAATGCGTGGACTCGTGAACTCGTGCTCCGCAGTCTCCTGATCCGGCCGTAGGCTGAGTGCTGATCGCTGACCGCCCAGCAATATTCGCCTGTCAAAGAGCCCCGCGCCCCGCAGCGGACGCCTGTTATCTATCTATATAACTCACGGCCGCGAATGCAAGAGAATTCTGCCCCGGCCGGAAGATTTTTCTGACGGGATAGCGGGATGGACGGGATAGCGTTCAACGCGGAGGGCGCCGAGAACGCGGAGGGCGCCGTGGTTGGCGGAGGCCCTCAGGGCCGATGCAACCACGTGTCCCCTACACAACCGCCGCCCGGCCGCTCGCTGAGCCTGAAGGGCTCACCTTCGCCGGCCGCCCTACAACGTCGCCTCTTCCACGATCCGAATCTCTTCATCCGCTCGCCCTCCGCAGCCTGAATGCTCCGAAGCCTCGGCGAAGGAGCATGGCGAAGGAGGGTCAGCCCACCCAGCCGGTCGATCTCCCGGTCCGTCGCACGAGTGCCGCAGGCACGCCATGGGGTAGCCCGGGCCGTCAGGCCCGGGAGCCGGAGCACCCCCACCCCCTCGCCCCCTCCCCCGCGTGCGGGGGAGGGGGTTGGGGGAAGGGGCCGATCGTTTCCCCGCCGCTCACGCGGCGGGCTACCGTATGCCGGCCCAAAGGGCCTTTGACGCGGGCCTGCCCGCCGTGGCGGGGCGGCGCCCCCCGCGCGACCCGCCCGCCTCTTCCACAATCCGAATCTCGTCGTCCGTCAGGCCGTACAGCTCATACACCAGCCGGTCGATCTCCCGGTCCGTCGCTAGATATCGAGGTACTCGCCGTCGTCCGGGCGCGGGCGCCCCTTGCGAAGACGCTCAAGCCGCTCCTCCTCTGCGCGCACGCCGTCGTGAAGCACACGAAGGAGGACCTCGGCGCCACCGATGCCGCCAGCCGGAAGCCAGTAGCAGGTTGTAGCGTCTAGGTAGTGCTTGGAGACCGCGTTAAGAGCATCGGTAATCGCAGCGAGGGCCTCCTTGATATTCAGGCGACTGGCTGGCTTCAGTTCGGGGCCTTTCTGCAGGGCAAGCGACAGGTCACGGTGGGCCAAGTGTCTGTTCCGCCAATCCGTACAGAAGTCCGCTTTGCTGGCGGCTTGCTGTGCCAGTGCGTCGGCACTCGAGCGAAGCCCTTCATCGGTAACAAGCTGCGGGAGTGCGAGAACCGTGAGGTTCCTCTTCTTGGGATTCCTGTTCGTCTGTGGCTTGTCAACGAGCCGAGCGATGTGAAGGATCGTGTCTTCGACGAGGACGTCCTGAACGACGCGGAAGAACGAGCCTGCTGCCTTGTTCAGAAGCTCTACCCGCGCGGGCTTGTCGCCGAATAGGGCAACATACTCGGCCCATTTGACGTGGGCCCAAACCACGTCGTGCCAAAGCCGGTCGTAGAACTCGCCAAGTTGTTGCCCCATTTTTGCGATGCGCTCTTGCTTCGCCTCTTGGGGGGTCTGCGTACTTCCCAACGCCGCTGCTCCTTTCCCCGGTGGTCCCGGTGTGTGTGCGCTGCTACTTGGTCTCCTCCACAATCCGAATCTCTTCTTCCGTCAGTCCGTACAACTCATACACCAGCCGGTCGATCTCCCGGTCCGTTGAGGTGATCTGGCGAGACAACAGAGCCCTGTCGTGCTCGGACAGCGCGCGCTCACCTTGCTGGCGCAGGTCCTGCATCGCTCGGGTGAGCGTCACGAACGCTGCCCTCGCCTCGCCGCTCGGAGGATTGGGCACCGGGAAGTTCTCCATGTACTGGTAGATTAGCCGGTAGCGAAAACGCCCACCACGGGTGCCGAAGGGGATGCTAAGGCGGGCAACGCAGAACCAAGAAAGCCTGCTGTTGAGTATGGCCAAGAGCCACTCCTCGGCTGAAGCAAGGGCGTAGGCCGTGTTCCCGATATAGGTGCCCTGAGCGTCTAGGTAGAAGCGAGGCCCTTTGGCTATGTCGGGGTAGACGATCTTCGGCTCTTCAAGGACTTGGTAGTAGTCGCAAGCTCGCAACTCCCACCAGTAATCGCCTTGGTCCTGCCGCTTCCGGGCTGGTTCCTCAAACTCCTTAAGATAGTCGGCAACAGGGGGGATCTGCACCGTGAGCCAGCGCCAAGCGGCTACCTCGGACGGCTCTGGCGTTTCCCTTTGCATTCCGCTACGTGTCCACCCGCTGGGTATGGCTATGAGCGCCTTGCCTGTCTCGCGAAGAGCGTAGCGCCTTATGTCTTCGCCCGCGGCAAATGGATGTACGACATCGAGGGCACTGGGACACGTCTCAACAATGTCAGCCGCTTGCGCCGCCGATAGGACAAAAGCGCGGTTGAGGCCGGTCTTGATACCCGAAAACAGCCTGCCCTTCAGGAAAGCCCCCAATCTTTGGCCGCGCTGGGTGATCTTCTTGAATACGCGGCGCGCATCCTCGCGATCAAAGGACCAGCGCCGCTCGGCGAGTCGTTCTCGGGGCGTGGAGTAGGTGGCGATAGATGCGAGGCGCGAAGTCTCGGAGGGCGGAAGCTCGGCAACTTCAGTGACCTCTATGTCATCTTGGCTTGTTTGTCGCGCGAGAAGCGGTATGCAGACATAAGTGTCCTTGGCTGCCGCGAACACGGGAAGGCCGCCGAAGTCAACAAGCCTGAGCAGCGCGTACTCCTCGGCCAAGTGGCGGCGCAGGTTGTCAGCAAATGTCGTCCTAAGGAAGCCGCTCGACACAATGAAGGATAAGAGCCCGTTTGGGGCAAGGAGCGACAGGCCCTTTTCCAGGAAGTAGACGTACAAGTCGGCAGAGGTGTCGAAGCATGAATACCTCGCCGAGAAGTAGGGCTTCAGGTCTCTCAGCAGTTCGTGGCGCACATACGGCGGGTTCCCGATCACGGCATCGAAGCCCCTCGACTCCGCTCGGGATGAACCCGGCTTCTCCCCGGCGAAGATGTGCGGGAACTCGTCCGGCCAGTCGAAGGCGTTGATCTTCCACCGCTGCTCGTCGTCGAACAGCTCGCCCTGCTGCCCCTGATAAAAGTCCGTGCCGATGAGCGAGTTGCCGCACTTGATGTTGCTGCCGAGGTCGGGCAGGGCCCGCTCGTGGATGAGCGCGAGCTGCCGCATCGTGCCCTGGTTCTCGTTCTCCAGGCAGCACAGCAGCAGGTTGAGCTTCGTCACCTCCACGGCCTGCGGGTCGATGTCCACCCCGTAAATGCAGCTCGTGAGGATGCGCTTTTTCTCCTCGGTCGTCAGCAGCCACTGCCCGCCCGGGCCCTGATAGATGCGGGCGGTGTGGTTGCCCGGCCCGTCGTCCACGTATCGGTCGCGATGCCATTGCAGCAAGTACCGATACGCCCCCATCAGAAAGCTGCCCGACCCGCACGCGGGGTCGAGCACCGTAAGCGGCCGGGCGGTCTTCGACGGCCGGAACGTCGGCGTCAGGCCGCCCACCTCCTGCGGCGTCTTGCCCTCGACCAGCTTGCCCACCGTGTGCTCGACGATGTAATCGACGATGTACTTCGGCGTGTAATAGACGCCGCCGGCCTTGCGGACCTCGGGCTTTTCCTCGATGCGGGCCTGATGCCCGGCCGTCAGGCGGATGACCTTGCCGAGGAACTGCTCATAGACGTTGCCGAGGATGTCGGCCGGCAGGACGGAGAACTCATACGGGCTCTGCGGATAGTACAGGCCCTTCAGGATGTCCTTGAGGACCTTGTCGTCGATCTTCAGGCCGGGCGTGAGTTCATCGACGGGCGTGGCCCGGCCGCGCTCCTTGCGGAAATGGAACAGGCCGGAGTTGTAACGGTCGTCGGCCTCGCGGAAGAGTTGAAGCAGTCGGTCATAGACGTTCGGCCCGCCGATCAGGCTTTGCAGGCGGGCGTAGTCCTCGGCGCCGCGGTCCTCGCACATCCGCAGAAAGATGATCCGGTCGATCGTCCGCTGGACGGCGTAGTTGAGTTCGCGCTCGGTGAGCTTGCGGTTGCGCAGGGCGAGGTTGCGGGCGAGCGCCTCGCGCCATCGCTCGATGTCGCGGAGGAACTCCTCATCGACCTCGGCCGTGCCGCGCTTCCGCTTGCCCGAGACGTACCGGTCGAAGCTGCCCTGAAGGACGGCCTCCTTGGAGAACACGCCGGCGATCTCGTCCCAGCGGTCGGCGTACTCGGTGTATTGGATGTAGAGCGTGCGGGCGGCCGAGGCCTTGTCGGTGGGTTTGGGGCGGACGCGGCAGTCGTACGCGGCGAACTCCTCGAAGTCGGTGAGGATCGACAGCGGCAGTTTGGCGCTCCAGGCGTATCGGCGGAGCTGGTAGGCGGGGTCGATGCCGCGGCCGATATCGACGGCGGGCTTTTTGGCCTCGAGGAAGAACTTCCGCGTGCCGCCGACGCGGAAGCAGTAGTCGGGAGCGCCTTCCTTGATGGCGTCCTCGTGGACGACGTCCTTGTAGGCCTCGGCGTAGCCGGCCTCGTTGCGGACGTCCCAGCCGAGGGCGATGAACAGCGGGTCGATGAACTCGACGCGGACCTGGGTTTCGTTCAGGGCCCCGCGGCGATAGGCGTCCACCTGGCGGTCGAAGCGTTCGACCAGATCGACAACGGAACTCGGCATGTCGGCCATGGCGTCCCCTTAACGTACGTTCCACGGCGAGGATACCCCGGATTCGGCGTGCGGGCAACCCCAACCGGCCGCGGCTCGGGTCTTTCGCGGCGGGGGCGGGTGCGATACATTCATCGCCCCCGAACCCCGAGGAGAGGCTATGAGAATCCTGCTGGTCGGCGGCGGCGGCCGGGAGCACGCCCTCGCCTGGAAGATGGCCCAGTCGCCCCGGTGCGACAGGATGTTCGCCGCGCCGGGCAACCCCGGCATCGCCCAACACGCCGAGTGCGTCGAGCTGAAGGCCGACGACATCGAGGGGCTGACGCAGTTCGCGGCCGAGAACGCCGTCGATCTGGTCGTCGTCGGCCCGGAGGACCCGCTGGCGCTGGGCCTGGCGGACGCCGTTCGCGAGGCGGGAATCCTGTGTTTCGGCCCGAGCAAGGACGCCGCCCGCATCGAGGCCGACAAGGCCTACGCGAAGGAGCTGATGCGCGCGGCCGCGGTGCCGACGGCCGAGGCGAGGATCTTCTCCGACTTCCGCGCCGCGAAGGACTACGTGCTCTCGCGCGATCACGGCGTGGCGGTCAAGGCGGCGGGGCTGGCGAAGGGCAAGGGGGTGTTCGTGTGCCCGGAGCCGTATCAGGCGGTGCGTCCGCTGGAGCAGATCATGCGAGAGGGGGCGTTCGGCGCGGCCGGCGAGAAGGTGCTCATCGAGGAGCTGCTGACCGGTCAGGAGGCGACGGTGCTGGCGCTGTGCGACGGGAAGACGATCTTCACGCTGGAGCCGCTGCAGGACCACAAGCCCGTCGGCGACGGCGACACGGGCCCGAACACCGGCGGGATGGGGGCGTACTCGCCGGTGCCGATCCTCGACGACGCCATGCTCGCGCGGATCGAGCGGGAGATCCTCGTGCCGGTGGTCGATGCGATGCGGCGCGACTTCGGGCGCTACGAGGGCGTCCTGTACGCGGGGCTCATGTTCACGCCCGCCGGGCCGAAGGTGCTCGAATTCAACTGCCGCTTCGGAGACCCCGAGTGCCAGCCGGTGATGATGCGGCTGAAGGGCGACCTCGTCGCGGCGATGGCGGCCGTCGCGGAGCATCGGCTGGCCGAGGTGGATCTTGCGTGGGATCCGCGCCCGGCCGTCTGCGTGGTGATGGCCTCCGGCGGGTATCCGGACGCGTACGAGAAGGGGTCTGAGATTACGGGGATCGACGCGGCCGACGCGCTGGACGACGTGAAGGTGTTCCACGCGGGCACGGCGATGCAGGACGGCAAGCTGGTCAACAGCGGCGGGCGGGTGCTGGGCGTGACGGCCCTGGGCGAGACCATCGCGGCCGCCCAGAAGCGGGCGTACGAGGCGGTCGGCAAGATTCACTGGGACGGCTGCTACTACCGCAAAGACATCGCCGCGAAGGCGCTGACGTAGGGGGTTCGTCGGGGCGGCCGGCTCAGGCGGCGGCGGCCTCGCAGGCGCCGAGCAGATCCGCCGGCGTCGCCTCCTTGCCGGGCGGGAGCTTCGCGACGAGGCTCTCCACCCATCGCAGCATGGCCTCGACGGCGTTGGGGTCGAACTGCGTGCCGGCCTCGTCGGCAAGGATTTGCAGGGCTTCGTTGATGGAGCGTGACCGCCGGTACACGCGGTCGGAGGTGATGGCGTCGAAGCTGTCGGCGACGGCGAGGATGCGGGCCCCCAGCGGGATGGCGGTATCGGCCAGCCGGTCGGGGTAGCCGGTTCCGTCCCACCGCTCGTGATGGTGGCGGACAATCGGCAGTTCGCGCTCGAGGAACCGCATCTGGTCGAGAATGCCCACGCCGATGAGCGGATGCTGCTGCATGATGAGTCGCTCGTCGTCGGTCAGCGGCCCGGCCTTGCGGAGGATGTTGTCGGGCACGCCGATCTTGCCGATGTCGTGGATCATGGCGGCCCGGCGGACGACGTCCACCTCGCCGGGGCGCATGCCCATCGTCTCCGCGAGGCCCACCCCGTAGCGCATGACGTTTTCGGAGTGGCTCTTGGTGTACTTGTCCCGCGCCTCCAGCGCCTGCACCAGCCCCCAGATGCTCTGGACGAACACCTCCTTCGACCGCGCCGACACGTCCGCCAGGCGGAGCTGCAGCTCGTCGATCCGTTCCTGGTCCACGTGCTGCCCCTGCATCTCCGGGGTGTCCCCGCTCCACTGAAGGATGCGGTTCCGCCCCTTGCGCTTCGCCTCGTACAGCGCGAGGTCGGCGAACCGAACGAGCTTCTCGGCCGGCACGGCGCCGTCCGGGGTGAACTGCACCACCCCGCCGCTGACCGTGACGGTCAGCCCGTTGGGAAAAACCAGCGATTCGGTTCGGCACCGGATGCGTTCCATGGCCGACAGGGCGCCGGGGGTCTCCGTCTCGGGCATGAGCAGGAGGAACTCATCGCCGCCGTACCGGGCCAGCACGTCGCTGTCGCGCTTCTCATCCGCGAGCGCCTGCGCGAACTGGCAGAGCACCTCGTCGCCGACGGCATGCCCGTAGCGGTCGTTGACCAGCTTGAAGTAGTCGAGATCGACCATGGCGACGCAGAACGGCCGGTGATAGCGGCGCGAGCGGGCAAGTTCGGCCTCGAGTTTCGCCTCGAACAGGCGTCGCGAACCGACCTTGGTCAGCATGTCGGTCATGGAGTCGTGTCGGGCCTGCTGGTACAGGCGGGCATTGGTGAGGTTGGAGTTGAGGATCTCGCGGATGAGCGTGCCCTTGTACCACAGCAGATCCCCCAGCGCCGTGACATCGGCCGGCAGCCCGCACATGCAGAGGACCCCCCGGGAAGCGGCGGGCGCAGCGCCCGCGGCCCCGGTAAGCCCCGCGATTTCCAGCGAGACGGTGACGGCCGGCGACTCCCCGCCGAGCCTGTGGCAGGGGGGCGGGACGTCCGCCACCACAACGTCCTTGCCGTTACCGCCGAACTCCGCGGAGGCGTGTCGGGCGCACAGGCGGGCGTCCGGGCAGGCGCATCGGCGCCGGCTGACCAGCAGCGGGCCGCCGCCCGCGTCGTCGTCCCTGTTGTTGGGGAAGAACAACACGCTTCGAGCGGCCTGGAAGATCTCCGGCACGCGGCTGGTGACCATTTGGACGACTTCGTCGAAGTCGAGGCTCTTGAGGCAGGTGGAGAGCTTGGCGACCTGCTCGGCCGCCGCGCGCATCGCCCGGTCGGTCTCGACCTGTCGGGCCATCACGTCGCGGCTGGAGACTACCCCCGCGGGGCGTCCCTGCCTGTCCACCACCGGCAGATGCCGCACCCCGCGCGACATCATCAGTTCCTGCGCGTCGCTCATCGTCGTGCCGATGGGGCACGAGGCGGGGTCCGGCGTCATCACTTGCGCGACTCGCAGCTCCCCTGCGTCGCCGCCGTCGGCGCTGACCCGGTTGACCAGGTCACGCTCCGTAACGATGCCGACGAGCAGGCCGCGTTCCTCGACGACGACGACGGCCCCGATGTGGTGGTCGCGCATCAACCGGGCCGCGTCGTGGACGGCCGCCGTGCGGCGGATCGTGACCACGGGAGCGGGGGCCTTGACGATATCCTGGATCAGTCCCCTGGGCTTCCGGGCCTTCATGTCGCACCGTAGCGCCCTGCGGGCTTGAGCCGCGCGAGACGCCTCTGAGGAAAGCGAGCATCTGCCCCGCACCCATCTCCCGCTATTGCCATCGGCACGCTTGAGGGGCGTCTTTGCCAACAGGAGGGGATTTTGCGCCGCTTCCCCGAGCCCTCTGCAGACCGATGGACGGGCGGTCGGCGGAATCAGCGCAATTCGAGCGTCACAGAGCTGGGCCGGCCGAAGCGGGGCCGGCGGAACACCGTGACGGTGATCTGGAACGGGTGCGGCAGGGGCTCGGCACGCAGTCCGGGGGCGTAGCGGAGCTCCAGCCGGTCGCGATACCGGAGGAGGACCGTGTCTTTGGGCCCCAGATACACGCCGCGCCCGGCGAAATCCCGAACGGAGATCTCTTCCGGTTCGACAATCAGCAATTCCGCTTCGGACGTGTTCACGATCTCCAGCACGAGTTGCTCGAGCAGGGGGACCTCGGCCGTCTCGGCGACCCGCGACTCGGGGATGCGGATTTGCCAGTCGCCCAGATCGAGCACGGCCCCCCGGGCCTCGACGCGCCAACGTCCCTCGTCGGCCGCCAGCGAAATCGTCGCCGGGCGCGACGCGGACGACCCCAGCGGAACGCAGCCGCACGCCAGGGCGGAAAGCAGCAGCGCCGGCAAGAGGAATCTCATGGGTCGGCTCCCGGTGCGGCCGCGGCGCGCCGGCCGCGGCAAGAAACGCTGTCGCCGCACGCGCCGCGCGGTATCATCCTAGCGATGGCACGCGCGTTTGTCATCCACCTTCACACCGGCCACGGGCCGGCCCACTACGATCTGATGATCGAGCAGGGCGAGGCCCTCGCGACGTGGCAAGTGCCGCATTCACCGGTCGAGTCGCGCCCGGGCGACGCCTGCGCGGCCCGGCGCCTGCCGGACCATCGCAAGGCATACCTCACGTACGAGGGCCCGGTCAGCCGCGGGCGCGGGCAGGTCGAGCGGATCGACCGCGGCACGTGCGAGCTTTGGGAGACCGGCGAGCAGGTCTGGCGCTTCCGCCTGACGGGGGAGCGGCTGGCCGGCGAGTTCGAGCTTTGCCGCGAGGTGGATGAGGACTGGACGCTGCGTCGAATCAGTTAGTCCGGGCGGCCGCTGGGCGACCGGCCGTTCGTGGCGCGAATCGGCGCCCTGCTCGGGAGAGACCTCCTGCCCGGCAAACGCGGCCGGCAATCTCACGTACGACGGGCTCTACCAGTACGTGTATGACGCCTGGAACCGCCTCGTCGAGGTCAAGCGGGCGTACCGCGACGCCGGCGGCACGTTGCAGGTGACCTCCACCGTCGCTACAATCCGCTACGACGCCCTCGGCCGGCGGGTCAGCAAGGCCGTGACGAACTCCGCCGACTGGGACGCGACGTACCATTACTACTTCACGGGGCGGCAGATGATCGAGACGCGTGACGGCTCGAACGACGTCCTCACCCAGCACGTCTGGGGCGCGCAGTACGTCGATGAACTCG